>JGI24703J35330_11748663_pt1 | contig 24010 bp, 14 predicted proteins | sample TergutNt197P1_FD_35330 | JGI IMG/M metagenome (IMG submission 35330)
TTCTTTTTCTAAGTTTGATGGTAATCTGATATAATTCGAATCAGCTGAATCTTTATAAAAAACATTAAATCTTGTGAGTCCCGTACTTGTTTCTTTAAAAAATTCATCAAAAACTCTTGTGAAAATTTTTATTGCTCCATCTGTATATATAGAGGTAAATTGTGTGAAATCAGAATTACCGCGTTTAACATAATAAAGTTTTGAAAATTCGTTAAAATTTGCATTTTTAATTATTAATTGTTCATCACTTACATCGAAGCTAGTGAGATCATTATTCATAATATTCTCCTTTCATTAAAGATTAATTAATTGGTAAAATTCTTTCAATGCTTCTTTATTGTACAATTTATAATCGAATGCTAAAAAGTTTGACCTGTGGATAAGTTTTAACATTCCTTCAAAAAGAGCATCTGCATTAAAACCATTAGCGATAACCCCGTATTCTTCATAATTTCCGAGCATTTCGATTGCTGCTGGAGTAGATGATGCCATAACTTTTTTACCTAATACGAGAGCTTCAAGTAACGCAAGACCTTGACCTTCATATAAAGAAGGGAATAAAAAATAATCCATCTTGTTGATAAATGCAAATGGGTTATCAAAATGACCAAGTAGAAATACACTATCTACTAGATTTAACTCATTAATTAATTCTAATAGCTCGTCATTCATAACACCTTTACCCAAGATAAATAAACGCGCGGTTGGATAAAGACTAACAAATTTTGCAAATGCTCGCACTAATTCAAGTTGATTTTTTTCTATAGATAAACGCCCGGATGTAACAAAATTTAAACCAGATTTAAAATCTATAATAGGTGATGAAGGATTAATACTAAATATAATGTTTTTAATGTCGATTTCTTCTTTAGCGAGTTTCAAAATTTCGTTATAGTTGAGAATATTTTTTGCTACAATCATCTGATTTTTATTTGTGACTTTTTTTAGTTGCTTCTTATTTTCATTCATTAGAGATGAACTTACATTTACAAGTTTATCTGCGAATTGATATAAGCTAAATACTGTATTAAAACTGTCAACTCTAATAAATTTATCTAGCATCATTTTTTGAGAATCACGTCCCATTTCTGAGTGTAGATAAATATAATGTTTTTTAGCATCAATTGAGAGAAAATTTTTCACACTGATCATTCCATAACCAGAGAATTCGATAACATAATCAAATTTCATCTTTGGAAATAATCTAGCTTGCATATTTTTTTGATAACTTGGTCGCAATAACTTCCAACTAAATTCATTAAAACCGGTTTGTATCGCTAGTTCATCATTAACAATAGTTTGACTGTCATATAAATTTCGTCCAAATGAGAACATTATGCGTGCATTTTTATTTACTTTTTCAAGATTATTCAAACAGATTAAATCTTCTTGTAGATAGTTCATAATTGTTACATCGTATTTTGAATAATCGAGATTATTAATTAAATTTAAGCCAGCAGAAGTAATCCCACTATCACCTAAATCTCCTAGATAAAAAAGTAATTTTGTTTTATTACTTGAGAACTTGATTTCATTCAAAAAATCATTAGGAGTATTATCAATAATTCTTGATACATAATAATTTGTTCTAAAACCATCTTCGTAGAAAGTAAACTTTTCTTTAAATTTCTTATATTTACCTTTGCGCAAGTTAATATTATATTCTACATTATTTTTAACGGCTTTTATAAGCTGAGATATTGTCTTTACTTGAGGAATCGGAATTTCTTTAATTTCAAAATACATTCCTCTATCTAGTTTGTATTGTTCGATGTCAGAAACAAATAAAATAATCGGTTTGTCAGTAGGTAAAAAATCAAACAATATACTTGAAAAATCTGTAATAAGCACATCTACTGTTGATAATAATTCATTGGTATCGAGACAATCAGGCACAAGATAAGGTTTTATCGGTTGATGATTTTTTGCAAATTTGTATATAAACGGATGAACTTTGACTATTATATTATAATTTCTACCAAAATGTTTAACAAGTTCTAAAACAATATTTTGAAGTTCAATAAGCTGGTAATTATCAAAATTGTTTAATTTACCGCGATATGTCGGTGCAAATAAAATTGTTTTTAAATTTGAATCAAATAAAACGTTCTGAGTTTGTAGTGTATGATTTACTTCTTTGATTAAAGAGTCATCAATTACAGCATCATTTCGTGGATAACCACCTTCTAGAATAATCCCGTCATAATTTCCTCGCAACTTAAAACTATCAGCAAAAACATTTGTCATATGACTATTTGGCGATATAATATAATCAGCCATCATTAAATTTCTAACAACATTTCGAACGTCACTTATTGATTCCGAAATATCATAACCTAATTTTTTTAGTGCAGTTCCATGCCAAGTATTTATATAAATTTGATCAGTTTTTTTAGCGAAGAAACTTGCAAAAGTATGCGAATTAAATAAATATTTTGAAGTAATTAAAGCATCATAATAGTTTCTTGTATTTCTGATTACAAACTTACAATGTTCTCTTAATTTTTCATTTAAATTCAAAATAATACTTTCATCTTCAATAACCCATATATGTTTATAATTTTTATATGCGGGTTGAGAAATCATATATTTAAAAATCGCCCAAGGAGAATCAGCAATTCTTTTTCCATCATTTGTTTCATATAAAATTTGAAATTCATCTACTTTTAGTTGGTCCCAGTTATGAGCATAATAATTATCCATAACTCTCACCGCTAAATTTCCAGGAACTGTTAAATAAATACGTGACAGCATTTCTGGATTTGTTGGACTTATTTGCCAGTTTTGTCGTTTTAAATCATCGGATATTTCTTTTTTTAATAATTGAGGCAAGACGTAACCTGAGGTAGTTTCAAAAATAATATCATATGTAAAATCAAGAATATCTTCATAAATGTTCGGTTTAATGTCTAGTGGTTTTAATTTTAAAATTGAATTTTCTTGATTGAAATCGATGGACTCAAATTCAAGAGTTTTTCTATTAACCAATAGGATTTTTTCGATCAAAACATCTTCTTTTATAATGATTTCAAAAGGACTTATTTTAAAATTCGGAATTTCACAATTTACACGATTCTTAATTCGTTTTGTAAAAAAATAATCTTCTTTAATCGACTTAATTAATAAAGTATCATTTTCATCACCAATAATCATGATTTTTGATGCAGGTTTATTTATCACAGTAAAATCACTAATTACTAAATCATATAAAATATTATCACACAAAACACGAATATCACAATTACCTTGAATAACCTCTCCATCAGGAATATTTATAAATAAAAACTTTCCATTTTGTTTAAAATCAAAATCAATAAATATCCCCAAGGTGACCTTCTCAACCTCAATTACATCTTTTAACTCAATAAATAAAATATCATCCGCTAGATAGAGATTATCAACTCTAATTTTCGTTTTTATTACCTGTGGATAACTTTTAGCTGGCAGAATATTATAACTTAACAAGCCTAAATTATCAAATTTGATATATCGCGCTGTATCATAAGTCCCTTTCAACAAGTGAAATTCATTTATTATCCTTTTTTTATCAACTAGATGATCATCTTTAAATAATCTAAAAAACTCACCATCATCTGTTTGAACATAAATCCAAAAATCACCCTTTGTAAATCCTAGAAGTTCATCCAAACCAATAGTTAACCATCCATTCTTCATTTCAAAATTTAAAGGAATTTTTTTATTCAACATATTATGACGTGTTTCAACTGCTTTGATAAATCGTCCTTCTAAGTCAATTTTTATCATAAAAGAATGGTATTGTTTTAATAACAATATCTCTTTGATATTTATATATTTTTTTGATAAACTAATATTTTTCCTTATTGATGAGAAAATAGGTCTTTCTTCAAATGTTGTTAACTGAAATAAACTAGTTTTCTGATTTGGGGTTAATGCATTTGTATTTTTAATCACTGTTGAAATTATTTGATTGTCTTTTAATATATCAACTACAATATGATAAGATCCATTTGTCGAGATATGATCAATACTCAATGTTATATCTTGATTGTCATTTATCTCAAACGGAAGTATATAAGATTTTTCTAATTTGTAATCAACAGCATAAACATTATCGATTTTTTCAAATAATTTTGTAGTCAAACTCAAATTTAGATCTTGTTTACCTTCGAATTCTAATAAATTTATCTCTTTAATAAACAAACTAGCTTCTTCTTGTTGATAATTTTTCATTTCAACAAGCGGTAAATAAGAAAATCTTAAACGGCCATTATTAGAAATTACGATTTTTTTACACGGATTTTTAGTGTTAAATACCCGACTATTAATCCGTAAATTCTTAAATTCTTCACACAAAAATGGTACAAAAGATTTTTTATCTATAATTCCAATAGTATAAATCCCGTGTGTAGTCGTAGCTTTCGCCAAATCATATAATTTAATTTCATAAATATTTTTAAGGTTTTTTTTGTACGGTATTTGAACCTCCATTTTATATGATTTCAAAATAATATTATCAAACTGATCACTATCTTTTAACTCAAAATAAATATTTACTAAGTCCATCTGAAAATTTCGTAACTTCATTAGTTTCCTCCTTCGTTTTGTGCTATAGCGTTTAATAAATCCACCTCATCGTAAAAGATATGATGTTTAAACCTCTGTTTCATTTGTGGATAAACGCCTTTTAGGTTTTCGTATAACTCTTCATCTTTCCAGTAAAAATACACAGGTTTATTAGTCTGAATAAAATCGAACGCAATCGAAGAATAATCAGTAATACAAATGTCACTCAAAAGAATAAGTACTTGCGTTTCTGCTTCACTGAGTTTAACAAACGGGAGTAAATTTTCAATATTAGGGGAAGTTTTAAATGGATGAGGCTTGTAGATAAAATAAAAGTCGCTATTATTGAATAATATTTTCTCTTTGGTCATAAGGCTATTGTTGCTAAGATTAAAAATCTTTTTTTCATATATTTTTTCATTAAATTCCTCATTTGAAACTGATATATTTCCGTTAAAATTCGAAAAATCTTCAAAATCAATATTTATATGATACTCATCTGGAGTAAAAAATTGAAATATACAAACTTTGTTATTAATTTTAAAATTATAATTTTCTTTATCACTTTTTACAGTTACATTTACAATTGGTTTTGATTGTGAATAAACAATTTCGATTGCTTCTTGATACAAATTTGAAAAAAAATCAACTGATAATAATGGATTTTCATTGTTATCATAGGAAGTACCCCAATAATCTCGCCAAGTCGGTGCGTAAAAAATGATCTTTTTATCGAGAGGAATATCGTATGCCAGTTTATACATACTAATAAATTCTACACTTCTTAATTTTTTTAACCATTCTACTCGTGGATAAACTTGTTTTGTTAATTTAGAATCTGGTATTAAAAATGCGGATTGAGCAATGTCGAAAAAAGTTTCTTCAGGAATAAAAAATTTATCCCATCGTTTTATTTGCTTATTTTTTGCAATTTTATATTCAGAGTTTAGTTCAAGCGCTATAGTATCATTAGAATCATTTAATAGTTTTTTTATCGGAACTCCATGCCATAACTGAATTAATTTAACATTTTTTCCAACAGCAAATTGCTTTTCACTCCAAGACTCTAAATAAACCGTTCTAGCACGCGCTAATAAAAAATGATGTTCAATCGAATAGGGTGTAATTCGGTAATTTTGCGTAACTCTTTTATCGTTAGTTATGTAAAATATTTTTTTATTACTATTTTCTTTTATCATTTTTTCAAATAAATACCTACTGTTTCCTGTATAACGATAATCAAAACCTTGAAAAACAATAATATTTTTTTGAATTAAGCGATCAAAATACAAAGTATAAGCAAATTTACTCGAATTTTTAGTTAATATTTGCAGCCCTTTTAATACTACTTTTTGTTGCAAAACTTTTTTATATAATGGGTTAACAAATCGTGGGTGTTTAAATCCCTTTTGGTAAATTTGAAAAATTTGTTTAGGATTTGTAATAATTTCTTCGCGAATTTGAGAATATAAATCATACGGACCCCACATTGCTGGTTGTTTATTAAGTAATAAAACTTTTAGTAATCTATTTAAACTTTTTTCTTGCATACCGTCAGGAACTTTTTTCATTGAGTACTCAATAGATTTTTTTAATAAAACATTCCAAGTGTGATATTGTTCGATAGGATTTCTAAATGTTACCTTACGAAATACATTTATCATCGCTTGTTCCAGAGAATAAATGTGATAATCACTTTCAAAACGTGTTCTTGTTGCCGATAATTTATGAGTATGAATGATTAATAAAGACCTGTCTTGATAATAAATACTATTTGCTGACGTATATCCTTTTAGGGCAAATTCGATGTCTTCATAAAATATGCCCTCAGCATATGAAATGTTGTTTTCAATCAAAAATTCTCTTCTCCATAGTCTTGCACAGATATAAAAATTATCTCGACAAAATTTTTCGCATTCGATGCCTTCGTACAATCCAGGTTGAAGTTGAGTTTTTTGAATTTCGGATGTCCAGTTTGATTGTTCGTTACGATAGTAATAGTTGAATTTATAAATATCGTATTTTGTTGCGATCAATTCTTCGATAAAATAGGAAATTGCGTTTGATTCCATTTCATCATCGGCATCAATTACCATAATGTATTCACCGATTGCTTTTTTTATCGCGATATTGCGAGCTGCACCGGGACCTATATTGGTAACTAGACTAAGTAGTGAAATATTTGAATATTCTTCTTGAAAATCTTTTATAATTTTAACCGTATTATCTGTACTAAAATCATCAACGATTATAATTTCTACCTCGTTTTCTTTTTGCCCAACAAGACTTAATAATGTTCGTTTGATTGTTAAACTAGCATTAAAACAGGCGATAACAATACTTAATTTCATTTTTTATGTCACCTCCTGTAAAATATTTGTCTCATATACACCGTGAAATGCATTGTACAAAAACGCGTCCTCAAAATAAATAATAACTTCTTTTTTTAAAGTCTCGTAATCATATTTTATCGAGCTAACATCTGTAATAACGCCATCTGTGATTAAAATAAGCTCTTGAATATCCTCAACCTTGTGAATAATTCTTATATTATATAAATCATTTATATACTCATTAACAAACTCATAATTCATTAAAGGATGCAGATGAATAATTAACTCACCATAAACATTCCAGTCAACAAGTTGCGCTATCTTAAATAAATCGATATAAAATTTATAAGGTCTGTAGGTCGGAGCAAATAAAATTGTCTTTTTCAACAGTTGATGGTTAATTTTAAGTTTTGTGATGAGTTTTTCATTATTGCGATTGTTTATTAACCAGTTAGTTTTTTGATATTCACGTTCAATTATTGTCACATTGGGAAATATTTTTTTAAAAATTTCCGTGTTATAAGCATTGACCGATTGAATAATATCCCACTTATCAATCGCAGCATTTCGAGATTCTCGGTTTTTAGAAGAATAGGTTTGTTTATAAGTCACAACATCACGATCAATTTTTTTATAGGGAATTCCATGCCATAATTGCGTCCATATTTGTCCTTTTCTTTTTGCAATAATTGGGTCATACCATGAATTAAAATAAATTGATTTAGCCGTATAATGGTGATAAAAAAATAATAATTTGTTATTAAAATTAATGAAACTTTTATTGTGTTGATAAAGCTCTGGATTTTTAACAGCAAAGATAATTTTTTTGTCATTAAATTCTGGATTTTTACGCATTTCATAAAATAAATATTTCGTATTATCATTAAAAGCACCATAAAATGAGGTCATAAAAATTTTTTTATTGTTAATAGGAAATAACATAAATATTTTACTCAATTGCATAAAACACATTTTTAGCGTAGCTTTTGAAAATAAAATCCGCAAAAATCTAATCAAGTTTAATAATAAAAACGAGTTTATATTCGTTTTTATACAAAAGCGGGTATAGTAATCGACATAATTTATATCAATGGACTTTCCCCATTTTTTTATAAGGTGTCTGTATTCCAACGAGATTTCTCGTAATTTTTTAAAATAATCATAACGTTCTTGATACTTTAAACGGGGGTAACCGCGTGCTATATTTACAAAGGTTAGATTCCAGATTGAATAATATAAATAAGGAGCAATTTCTTGGTTAGGATTTTGAGCTAAACGATTTAGTATTTCTTTATAAATAAGTAATCGATTATTCGTCGTTTTAGGTGAAAATGAAAAACTACGATAATTTACTCTCCAACCATAATATTGCATTTTTAGTAAATATATTTTTGGATTTTTTAAATGGATAGCTGTCATAAAAAAATTATCTTCGTAACGTAGAGTAGTTTCATATCGTAAATTATGTTCGATTAAAAATTCGAGTCTGTAAATTGACCAAATCCCCGCTTGATGAACTGTCAGTTTTCGTACATCGTTTTGTGAAAATTGAATACCCGAAAACAAGCGATCTGTGTACATAAACAAACTTCTTGATTTTAACCCGTCTCTTTTAACTCGGACTACGCGACTTACGATTAAATCAGCCTTATTTTCCATCAGTTCATCTAACAAATCGATAATCTTCCCAACAAATGTATCATCACCATCGATAAATAAGATAAATTCTGTGTTTGCCGCTTCGATGATTCTATTTCTCGAAAATGAAGGATTGCCGTGGTTCAAGTCGTTAATAAGTATTTTAATATATGATGGGAGACTTTTTAGAAAAAGCGGATATTGTGGGTCATTTGATGCATCGTCACAAAGAAAAATATCGATTTCTTTTAGGATCTTTGTATACTTTACTTGGCTATCGATTTCATAAATTAATGCATTGAGAAATGGAAGATTATTATAGGAAGTTATTCCAATCGTTAATTTCTTTTGATACATAACGGGCACCCTTTCAATAAGCGAATGATGGTTATTTACTTATTATATAAAATCTGTTAATCTGTGACGATATTTTAAATGTAGGTGACTTCCTGTTATGCCAAAAAACAAAACAATACTCCAGAAAATTAATGTATTACGAGGTTGAGAATAAAATGCCGTCGCTGTTAAAAAAGTAAATCTGAATCCGTTAATAATATAAAAGAAGGGATTTAATCGTAAAACTGCTCCTAGTCTACCTGTCATTTCTTCTAAAGGAATCATCACTCCAGAAACAAAAACCGCAAACCTCATAATAGTTACTATCAAATATTCAAAATCTCCAATTAAGATTGTCACAGTCGTTGTGAAAATATTAACTGCAAAAATAAATAGAACCATACATAAAAAATAGTAGATAAATTGTAACCAATATATGCTAGGTGTAATTCCTGATGTTCGTGCGATAATTATACTTAAGATTAACATGACGAAAAATGAATCAAGCCTTCGAACCATAGTTATTGTTGGTAGGATACTTAATGGGAATTTCATTTTTGATGCGATCGTTAATTTATTCTTAATACTGTTGATACCCGATAAAATGCAACCATTCATATAAAACCAACAGGTTTTTCCGATAATCATCCACGAAAAAAATGGTACAAAGTTAACGGATCGTCCTGCTCGGAGTCCGGTACCAAAGATAATGAAAAGGATATATGTTTGAAGTATTGGATTAATTATTTCCCAACCAAGTCCGAGATAACTATTATCGTAGCTGGCTTTTTTTTCATAACTGGCAATTCTAAAAATCATCTTAAAATTTAATATTTGCTCTTTAATAATAACCCAAATGTTTTCCATAAACTCACCTTGTTAATTTCTAGTTGAAAGATTATTTTGCCAAAAAATTAGAACATCTCGTACTTCAGCAAAGATAATTATACTTATTAATAAAATCAAACTTACGAGTAACATTAAATCCACGATACTAAAATAAAAATTATCTTCAAAATCCTGATTTTTTGAAGGTGAAAAATTTTGTAATGTGATTCTTTCGTTTCTTTTTAAATTAGTTATTTCATTTCGATATATCGGATTTAAATTTTTAAACCAATTTACATAATGATGATAATTGGAAAGAATATCTGTTGTATCACCAAACTGAACTAAATTACCATTATCAAGCCATATCGTTTTTTCACAAAGACGTTTAATATCACCGATGTTGTGACTTACGATGATAAAAGACTTTCCTTGATTTTTAAAAAGTTGCATCCGATTTTCACATTTTTCTTTAAATGCAGAATCACCAACAGCTAATGCTTCATCTACTATCATAATATCAGCATCCATATGAACCATAATAGAAAAACCTAACCGAGCCCTCATCCCACTAGAATAATGTTTAATTTTTTGATCAATTTGCTTTCCAAGTTCAGAAAATATCACAATATCATCAATCAACGCATTAATTTGTTGATCCTTAAATCCATGCATCACAAGTTTTAACCGAATATTCTCAAGCCCAGTAAGCTCGAATCGCATCCCACTGCTAATACTAACCATCAAAATATCACCACTTGTATTCACTAGACCAGAAGTCAGCGGGACAAGACCTGAAATAATACCAGCAAGCGTCGACTTCCCAGACCCATTAACACCAACCAGACCAACAGATTCACCCGGAAAGATTTCAACGCTTAAAGATTTTATGGCATAAAACTTTTCCACAGACCTCTTTTTAAAAACTAGCATGTCTTTTAGTAGTTGTGCTTTTTTATCATAAAGGTTATAACTTTTCACTATATCAACCAGTTTTATTATCGGCTCAATTTGATTAGATTCAGCATTCTTTAGATTCTCTACGCTTGCAAGCCCATCTGACGCATGAAGAAATTCAAATTCATCCTTAACACTAGGACTCCAAGAAACATCTGTAATTCCTTTTGTCAACATCAGCTCCCGATAACTCATCCCTAAAACACTGGACGCATCATTGCTGTACGGTAAAATCCTTACCCAACCTTCGGACGCAAACTCAAAGGTTACTTTTACACGGTACCATTTTTGATATTCTTCAATTTCTAAGTTAAGATCAGTTGCAACACTCGGTTTGTTATTGACAAGATAGATTTCTCTTATTGCATGGATCGCATCAGCACCAACGCTTTCACTTTCAAACAACCGAATGGATAACACACGAATATCAAATAATTTTATGCCATCTAGTTTAATATCAAAGTCGAGCGTATATAATTGATTTGCTTCTATAAACACTGCATCACTCGGTTGAGAAAGATGTTTAGTTACTTTTCTGCCTATCGGAAATTGTAGAATATTACTATCTGGTTTATCAATCTCTGGTAAAATGATTTTTCTATTAGTATTAAAACTTGATAACCAACCGAAGGAATTGAAATTCCACGTGGAATTAATTAACAAGTTCGGTGATGTTTTAGTAATAATTACATCTTTTTCATTTAATTGTGAGGATAAATTTACAACTGGTTGAACTGAGATAAGATGTGTATTATTTTTTTTTTTAAATTGTTCTTCCAATTTTCAATACCCCCGTTTTAATTTTTAACATATTCAATATTAGATTATAACATAGACACTACATCCGACTTAAACCGAAAATGTCAAAGTATATACGGTTTTTCCTACTAATTTACAAAAAGGATAATTTTGCGACAAAAAAAAACACGTTATGAAATATTACGTGATTTTATAAAAAGCGAAATTCTATTGGGACCAAAACCTATGATAGTATTGATTGATATTGATATAACACATACCCCTAGGCCTGTGATAATGAAACTCATCCATGAAGATGGACTTATAATATACCTAAATAAACTTGTTACAACAATCGCAACAGTTGTGTAAATAAATCCTTTGATTATCGGTATATAGAAGATATACTTTTTAAAACCTAGGCATTTGGCTGAATAAATGGGAGTGAATAATAAATCTCTCATAATCGCTAAAATAGCTGTTGTGAGTCCGATTGCGATGAGCCCAAGGTTGGTAAATTGTAGTAGAAGTAGAGTGAGGATAGTATTTGCAAACCCAATTCCTAGCATTATAAGTGACGGGACTTTTAATTTATTTGTCACTGAGTAAACATTAAATAATATTTCATTGCTACTTGAAAAAATAAGTGGTGCTATAACGATTAGTGTGAGCAGGTGTAAATATTGTGCATCTTCAATTGGTACCCATAATGAATAAAATGTATCTGCCATAACAATTAAAAATCCAATTGGTAAAGCTAGGAGGATACCTACAATAGTTGTTGAGTTTAATATTGTACTCTTAAGTTCTTCCATTTTTTTTTCGCCATATAAAATAACAAATTTAGGTACAAAAACACTAGCAATCATCGCAGAAAAAGATATGATAAATAACGGTAAAGTTTTGACAATAGCAAATTGACCCGAAGCACTGGCGTTGATAAAAATATTTGCGATAAGGATATCTATACTGCTAGTTAGTACAGTTGATAATTGATTAATAGAATTCCAAATGCCCGATGATAATAATTTTTTGACTAAATGCCACCTAAAATCATTAAATTTTATTTTAAAATTTGGAAGTAGTTTACGGGTGAAACCATAATTTGTAGTGGCGATATAAATCGTAAAGAAAAGCGAACTTAAAACAACAAAATAAATTCGCGGTTCAAAAAAAATAAATAGAGCTAAAATTACAACTATACGAATGATGTAACCTTGAATCATCTTTAGAGAACGTAAATCAAGTCGATTTTTTGCAAATGTCGCAATTGAAAACACATTGAAAATAAGGGAAATAAAGGTGTTTATTAAGACAATTATAAACGTAATGCGCACATCTGATAATAACTTTAAAGGCACATTTAAAATGTTATCGATCTGGGAAATTAAAACAATCGAAGGTAATGAAATAATACTACAAATAATGAAGTTAGTCATTAATACTGAATTGAAGTATTTATTCGCTAATTCATTATTGCCTTGTGTTAATTCTATAGTTATAAATCGACTTGCCATTGAATTAAGAGCGGCAGTAAAAATTAAAATATATGTAACAAAATTCATTGCTAAAGGTATAAAGCCATAAGCTTCATTGCCAAGATGATTTACAATAAAAGGTGTTAAAAATAAACTTATACTGGCATTTATGATAAATGAAAATACACTTGCTAGCAAATTAATTGCCATTCTGTTTTTCAATAGTGTCACTCCATTTCCATTTGTTTTTCTACGAAAGTTATTTGATATGTAAATTTATTTCGCTTTCACACGATTATAAATGAAGTAAAATAACCTTGGGTTAATTAATAACAGATTCATTGCGATTTGGAATTTACGATTAATCTCAATATTACCAATAAAATCTGGTAAATCTTCTTTAAACATATTAATTAATTCTGGGAGATATTTTCTATCCTCTTTTATACTACTCATTATTTTATACGCTAAAATAATATATTGCCTTGCAAGACGAGCTTCTTCATAAAAAGTCAGTTGTGGAAAACTATCTTTTAAATCAGTTATGACTCTTTTTATTTGAAATATTGCATCTAAATGACGAGGGTTATAATTTTCTCTAGTCGTACTATCTAAATTTATTAAATAATAGTATCCATTAAAATCAAGATAAACAGTCTGCATTGCACTTTTAAAAATTTCATAGATAGTAAAAGTATCCTCATAAAGAACACCTTCTTCAAATCTTATCGTCTCAAAAAGGTCACGTCTAAATAATTTATTACAAGGACTACGATAAAATTTTTTGTCACTCAACAAAATTTCCATTGCATCCACAGTGTTATATAATTCATATTCTATTTCAGAATTAATCTCATCTGTCTTAATAGAATTTTGTTTAGATTGAAGGATGGTATTTATTCCACAAACAGCAATAGATGATTGTGTACTATCTATAGCTTCTACTAATAATTTTAACATTTCAGGATGTATTTGATCATCTCCATCAATGAAAGAAATATATACACTTTTTGCAATATTAATCCCGGTGTTTCGTGCGCGACCGGCTCCACCATTTTCTTGATGTATTATCCGAATACGCGAATCTTCAATTGCTAATTTATCAGCTACAACACCTGTTGAGTCAGTAGAACCATCATTTACTATTATTATTTCAAAATCTTTAAATGTTTGATTTAAAATAGAATTCACACAACGAGGAAGTAACTTTTCAATATTATATGATGGTACAACTACGGTAATTAATGCCATATTAAACTCCTTTAATCTAATTCAAGATACTCATTAATAATCGCGTTAATTTTGAATTTTGATGTCGATTCCACACTATTTTCTGGGTAATAATCCATCGCACATTCCATGTTTTTAGCAATAGAATCTGCGTTATCATCTACAAGAAAATCAGCTAATGTTCCAACTAAAATTTCGCGAGGCCCATAATCACAATCAACACTAACAACTCTTGTATTAACCGATAACGCCTCAATAATTGTGTTTCCTAAAGATTCAAACGACGACGTCACAATATGAATATCGGCATGTTTTAACCACACATACGGATTTTGCACCCACCCCATAAATTTTACCTTATTTTCTAAATTTAATCGCCCCACTTGAGAAACTAGCGACAAATGTTCAGAACCTTCACCCAAAATGATTAAATCATGGGAATGAGAAAATTTAGACATTGCATAAGCATCTATCAACAGGTTGAATCTTTTATTTGGTTCGAGTCTTCCTATACCTAACAGATATGGTTTGTCATAATGAAATTCCGCTTTGCTTTTTCGTCTGATTTCTACAAAGTCAAACGGATTATAGATAACTTTATTAAATGAGGGTTTCACATTAAAAATATTTAAAATTTCATTTTCAACACCAGCTGAGACAGAAATAATCTTTTTATTATTATAGATACGTTTTGTTAAATATTTAGCTTTTTTAATCGACATTTCTTTTGAAAATACAGTGTGGATAACAAAATAACTACGATTGGCAAAATATGTATCTTTACATACTAAATGAGTGAATGGCAAATGAAGGGTAATCAAATCAAAAGGACGATCATTTTCTAACTTAGAAACTTGTCTATCGAGTAAATTTTTTAAATAAAAAGAATTCTTTAATTTACTAAGCCGGTCATTTTTCAAAGCTAAATCAATAAGTTGAATCCGAATGTCTAAATCATAAGCATAGTTGTTATATAAGGAGATAATAGAAACTTCGTGAAGTTCTGCCATTTTATTAGCAAGATTAACTACAGACCTCTCTGCTCCTCCTTGTCCTAAAGAATTGATTATAAATAGTATTTTTTTCACTCGTTCCACAAACTTTCAATATTTGATACGCTTGTTGCTAAATCAAAAATAGCACCGCGTGTTTTAACCTGTTGTTTATAATGTTGAAATAATTTATCATCAGATAAAATACTTTTTAATCCTTGATACAAACCGATTTCTGAATTATCTGTGACAATACCATATTCATTATTATACCCAAGAAGTTCTTTCATACCCGAACAGTCTGTTGTTATGACTGGTTTTCCCAAGATTACCGCTTCGCTAGCAACTGTGGAAAAACCTTCTGCGTATGAAGAACAAACAAATAAATCCGCTTGTTTTAAATATTTATAAGGATTGTCAATGAAACCCAAAAGTTTTACATAGTCATGCAAATTATTTTGTGTTAAGTAAGATTCAAGATTTAAACGATCAAGACCGTCACCGATAATCCATAATTCAAAATCGAAACCATCCTGTTTTAAAGTATTAACAACTCTTACTAAACGGTCATATCCTTTTTGATTAATAAGACGGCCGATAGTCACAATTAATTTTTTCTCTGGACGTGAAATTACAGGTTCATGGTTTGATTTTTGGATAATCTCGATTGAATCAAGAGGATTATAACGCACATAAACCTTATCTTTGTTAAAATTAAACTTCTCGATAAAAGCCATTCGAACATTTTCAGAAACACAAACAATCTTGTTAAAATTTTGATATGTTCGCTTTTCTTGTTTTTTTGAGAAAAAGAACTTCTCAGACTTCTTTTCATTTATAACATCTACATGAATCCAGCAAATTTTTTGAGATAATTTATTTGGACTTGCCGCAATTAATTTTGCACTAATTCCTTCTAAAAAGGCTATTTCTATATCATATCGATCTTTAATCGCAAAATTATATAACATTTTCGTTGGCATAAAACTCCAAATAATTCTATAAACCGAAGCTGCTATTTTTTTAATTACTCCTCCACCACCTAAAAGACTTCCCGAATCAGAGTTTGAATTTACTTTTGGTTTATTAAATGGCGTTCTAAAAATCGTTTTATAATTTACATGATCCGCTAGACTTTCACGATGAATCCCGGTATCGATTATTGTCATTAAAGTAATATCATAATTTTTAGGATTTAAATGATTAACTAAATTAACGAGGACTTTTTCAGCCCCGCCACCACCCAGAGTATGAATAAGAAATAATATCTTTTTTTTATTATTTTCTTTATCTGGAATTACACTATCCACTAGAAGATTCCTATTTTTCGTTAAATAATATAGAAGAACAAAAACGAAAACAAAATAAGCATGCCCTGTTACTTCATATGAGAAAAATATCCCAATAATCATTAACGTTAGTAAGGTGTGCCATTTATCTTTGAGAGAAAATTGAATAAAAATAATTAATAAAAAGAAGATAAATGCAAAAATTCCACTTTCGCTAAGAACGCTTAAAAAATTATTGTGAGGTTGAACATACCATCCACCAAAAGCATCAAAATAACTTCTAAAACCCGTCACCCCGCCACCAAAAATCGGATATTCCCTAAAAAGATCAAGTGCACTATTCCACATATGAATTCTAGTGCTCATCGTATTCAATCCAAATGTCGGAAAATTCGCACCAACTATTAAAATAAAAGGAGCCAAAATTAAGCCAGCAGCCGTAAAAATTGAAAACAAATGAAAAGCTTTACTCATTTTTGTTTTTTTGGTGAGTTTCTCAATTAAGTATAATAATACGCATACTGCGCCAACAAGTAATAAAGTTCTTGAAAAAGCAACGAACTGTGCAATAATAGCTAGAGGGATTATGACTTTAGCCCATTTATTTTTGAACTGCAAGTTTATGAAAAACACAATTGACGATAGCACAGCAACAAAATTAGGATCCTGAGCAAAACCAGCTAACCGATTCATGTTAAAAGGAAGTGAATTCGACGCATAATAATATCTAAATTCATGTCTTATTAAATTATTTAAATCTACCCCCAACTGAACTAAAATAAGACTAACAAATAAAAATAAAAAACTCATGTTAGTAAAATTAACAATATTTTCTTTTTTAATTATTGGTAAATACAGATATATCACTAAGGCAAACAAATAATTATAAACAACACTCACCATTTGCGCCAGAAAAACCCCACGATTTATTGTGAGGTCGTTTGTTAGCCAAGTGAGATTGAAAATTATTGTACATAAAAAATACAAGTTTATTAAAACAAAAAATGAATCATTAAATATCAATCTATATGTTTTCTGTTTAAATTGATTAAAAAATCCAAATAAGATTATAATGAATCCAAGTAATACTGCAACGAAGCGAAAGTCTACTACACCAAGGGGAATAAATTCGCGATTAAACATTTGAAATGTAAAAATCAAAAGATAGACCATTAATAAAAATTTCATTTTTTGCATACGATATTCACCTTTTATAATTTAAATTATTTAGTTGCTTCTTTTTTTACCGAGCACCTTCTCCAGTTATAACAACACCAATTGTTTTAAATATAATCTTTAAGTCTAATAAAAATCCTCTATTTTCAATATATTCTACATCGAGAATTAATTTTTCTGCCGGCGTCAAATCATAACCACCACTAACTTGAGCAAGTCCGGTTAAACCTGGTTTAATTAACAAACGATTAACAAATTCCGGTAATTCTTTATAAAATTCATCTGCCAGTTCAGGTCTTTCAGGTCTTGGTCCAATTAACTTCATATCACCTGATAAAATATTTATTAGTTGCGGAATTTCATCAATTCTAGTTTTTCGAATAAACTTACCGACATGAGTTATTCGATCATCCTCTTCACTCGCCCACCTTATACCATTAATTTCAGCATTAACAACCATCGAACGTATCTTATAGATTGTAAAAACAGACCCATTTTGACCAAGACGTTTTTGGCTATAAAAAATCGGACCACCATCTTCGATTTTAATTGCTATGGCAACAAGAAATAAAATAGGAAAAGCCAAAAAAAGGGCAACTAATGTTACGAGTTTATCTAAAAAACTTGTTACACCTTCGTAAAAGTACTTATTGCTAATATTAAGAGAATAACCTAAACGATCATATTTTGAAAATTTATAAACCATAAGAAAACCTCCTTTTTTTTAGTTTTAAAATTTGGATTTGATTTTAATAGTATGTGAATTAACAGCATTTATCATAACATATTAATATGTTGATTACTAGAGTAGTAGTACGGCTTTTTCCATCAATACATAAATTGCCACATAATTGCCACATAGGTATCGTTTTCTTGCCACAAGTTTACCTCAAAAACTGATAAAAATTCAAATTCTGTCGAAATCATCTGATTACTCTTTTCACTTACTTTTCGTGTCTAAAATTTTCGCTTTTACTTTTATCGAGGCCAGTTACGATTCGCAACTGCTCGAGGTCATCCTTTGGACTAATTTATTCACTTCGTGAAAAATCTACCGCAATGATGCTTGTCGCAGTTTTCGTGCTCATCCTCAAATTATACCACACTGGGTACATTCTAACAAACTAAAACGACACAAAACCACAAAAAAAGAACTAATTTTTAAGTTAGTTCTTATAATCACAATGGTAATTAACGATTTACTACTTAAATATTTGAATATAATTTAAAACAATAATATAGAAAATAATCTGTTAAATGTTAGTTTTGCTCTAACGAAAATCTTATCCACAACATCTTTTAGATTTTTTACCACTACCACAGGTGCAAGGATCATTACGACCTACTTTTGAGACTACACGGGGAACGTTAAAAGAAAAATTGCGAACTTCAATACCGGCCTCAGTTAAAGTATGACCATTTAATCGACACAAACGCACATCACGGTAACAAATAATCGCTTGATTAAGAAATGCCTCAATAACATCTTTTGTCTCAAATACAAAACCTTCCGCCTGAAAAAACTCTAAAAATTGATCCTCTTGTAACCCAACCTTCACTATACCGATAAACGCATCTACTGCTTCAATAACCTGTTCTTTAGTTACACTAAAATTATCACGATTATCTAAAACAAAATTATAAAATTTATCAATTGGGGGTAAAGAATATTCATATCTTGGAGAGGCAAACTGAATAAATGTTTGAAAACTTGGAAGAAATCGATCATGATTAACCTGTTCAGCTTGAATACTACTTATCATTTGTGCTTCATATTCACTAAAATCGTCGACTGTATCTAAAATCATTGGACTTACAACAAGATCTTCAAATATAGTATAATCAACACCATCCGTAGAATTTTGCGCATAATCAATTAGAATTTCTTTCGTATTTGTAGGCAATATTCCAAGCTCAGAATAATAAAATTTTACAATTTCATCTATTTGGTCGAATGTAACAACTCCATATAGCGGTGCTGCAATCTCGGCTATTAATCCAACCATTTCATTCATATTCGTCTCTAAAGGATTTGTGTTAAGACCAGCATCTGGTTTTTCTTCTAGGCTCATCTTGATTAAAGATTCAATTTCTTTATTGGAAATTGATTTTTCGTATAAATATGAATCTTCATAGATAGCAAAATTTATATTTTTTATCCCTTCAGTTGCAATAAAACGACGGATACCGTGAAGTAATTCTTCAACACTTATCGAGTCATTTAATTCTTGATTGAATCTCTCAACCAAAGACTTTATACTTAAAAATTCATTTTCATTAATTACTGCTTGTGCAAAATTTCCAATCTGTTCGCGTCTTTCTTTTGAAATCCTCATGTTTTTCTCCTAAAATATAATACTATTTAACGTTTATATACGATTTTTCCATCGACCATAGTCATAACAGTTTCACCAGTTACGATATATCCACCAAATGGTGTGTTTTTTCCTTTTGAAACAAATTTTTCTGGATCGATTTCATACTCTTTTGTTAAATCAAATGCAGCAAGATCAGCAAGTCCACCAACTTTTAACTCGCCATATGGTAAATTAAAAATTTGCGCAGGTATTTTTGTCATACGATCGATCAAAAATTCTAGTGACCAGTTTCCATTTTTAACAAAGTGAGTATACATTAATGGAAATGATGTTTCAAGTCCAACAATTCCAAAAGGCGCTTTATCAATTCCCCATGCTTTTTCAAAATCTGCGTGTGGGGCGTGATCTGTTGCGATAATGTCAATTGTTCCATCTTCAACACCAGCAATAAGTGCCAAGCGGTCTGATTCATCACGTAAAGGAGGATTCATTTTGAAATTAGGAAGATCATTATCAATTATATCTTTATCTGCGAGTAATAAATGATGTGGTGAAACTTCTGCGGTAATCTTAATTCCTTCTGATTTTGCCCAACGAATTAACGAGACAGATTCTTTAGTACTAACGTGACAAACATGATAGCTTGAATCTGTCGCTTTCGCAAGAAGTGCATCGCGGGCTACATGAACAGATTCACTTGCAGAGAGTATTCCACGATGATCATTTTCATTTGCGTAAGAGCCTTCATGAAGATAACCGCCGAATAATAATGAATCATCTTCACAATGAGCGACAATCGGTTTATTAACAGCTTTAGCATTACTCATCGCTTTAAACATCATTCCAGCTTCTTGGATACCACGACCGTCATCAGTAAATGCAATTACGTCATTTGAGAGTTCATTGAAGTCAATAAGTTCATCGCCTTTTAGTGCAGTAGTAATAGCCGCATATGGAACAACACGAACAATAGCATCATTTTCAATTTTATCCAAAACGATTTTTAATGTATCTACACTATCAGGAACCGGATTTGTATTCGGCATTGAAGCTATCAAAGTAAAACCACCACGCGCAGCCGACTCGGTACCCGTTTTAATAGTTTCCTTATGTTCTCCACCTGGTTCACGCAAATGAACATGCACATCTATCAAACCTGGTGTAAGTAAATGACCTTCAAGATCAATTACTTCTGAATTGAGATTTTCAATATTATCTTCTATTTTTGAAATTTGTCCATCTAAAACGAGTACATCTTTTTTTACTAATTCGCCATTTGTTGACAATATCATCGCATTTTTTAATAACATGTTAACACTCCATTCAATATCTTATTTTTTTTAATTTTAAAACCTTAAAAATTAATTAAGTGCTCGGTTTAAAATCGCCATTCTAATATAAACTCCATTTTCCATTTGTTTGAAAATTCGACTTCGCTTACATTCAACTAATTCATCGGCAATCTCTACTCCACGGTTAAAAGGTGCGGGGTGCATCAGGATTGCTGACTTTTTCATTCTAGATTCTCTTCGATGTGTTAGACCGTATTTTAAATGGTATTCTTGGGTAGATAAAGACATGGATGAAGAATGACGTTCGTGTTGTACACGCAATAGCATTATGATATCAACTTCGCTTATTATGTCATCAATATTTGACCATTCGTACCCAGATTCTTGATACTCATCAGGAGCAACAAGTATGACCTCCATTCCTAATCGCTTCATGATAGCGATATTTGAATGGGCAACTCGGGAATTTGCAACGTCGCCTATGATAGCAATTTTCAACCCAGAAAAAGATCCAAATTCTTCTCTAATTGTGTATAAGTCTAGTAATGATTGTGAGGGATGATTTCCGCTTCCGTCGCCTCCATTTAATATTGGTATTTGAATTTTGTCAACGAGTGCGTTAAAATAATTTACTTCTGGGTGCCTAATTACTAGTGCTGATACGCCGAGTGATTCGAAAGTTCGGACTGTGTCATACAACGTTTCGCCTTTTTGCGTGCTTGAGGTTTGTTCGTTGAAAATCATCGGTCCTATGCCTAATTTTCTCTGGGCCATTTCGAATGAGTACTGGGTCCTTGTACTTGGCTCAAAAAATAAATTTGCGACTACATGTTGCGAAAAATCAACCGTCAATCCTTCAGAAAATCTTTTTGCGTCGTCGAGTATTTCGTTAATTTCTTCTATTGATAAATCATCGAGTGTTGTAAGGTGTTTAACTTTTGGCATAAAAAAATCCCTCCTAAGATTGGGTTTTTATTAATATGTTTTTAAATCTTTTATTATTATAACCGATTCAATATCTTTTTACAATATAATCAACGTTTTGTAATACGTTTTATTCTTGTAAATTAAAAACACCCACGCGATATAGCTATGAATGTTTTTGAAATTGATATATTTTTATTTTAATCTCTCAACTAAAGAAATAAATGCATCTCCTCGTTCTTCAAAATCTACATATTGATCCCAGGAAGCACAAGCAGGAGCTAGTAGTACAATATCACCATCTTCTGCAATTTTTTCAGCATTTTCAAATGATTCTTCCATTGTTTCAAATACGTAACATGGAATATTATGTTCTTCTGCGAGTGTTTCAAATCTTAATTTTGATTGACCAAATGCATAGATTGCTTTTACGTCTTTAAAATCCTCAGCAAGAGGTGTTAAATCATGATCGCGATCTAGTCCTCCAGCAATGAGAATAATCGGTTGATTAAATGCACGAAGGGCAGTCTGTGTCGCAATAACATTTGTTGCTTTACTATTATTATAGTATTTTACACCTTTAACTTCTTTAACGAATTGTAGACGATGTTTTACACCACTAAATCGTTTAAGAACAGCGACAATTGCAGAAGTTGTTGCGCCATACAACTTACAAACCGCAACAGCACCAAGAACATCTTGCATATTATGATCGCCCTTTAACAATACTTCATCTGTATCGATAATAAATTCTTCTCTAAAATATATTTTATTATTCGATAAATAAGCTCCATCAACAACTTTGATCATCGAAAATGGAACAGTTTGACCTTTAGTTTGCCAAAGTTGACTAACAATAAATTCATCATCGGCATTATAAACAAAAATATCTGAATCGAGTTGTTTTTTTACAAGGTTTAATTTAGCTTGGCGATATTCTAAAATATCAGTATGGTAATCTAAATGAGCTTCAGTAATATTTAAAATTAATCCAATTTTCGGTCTAAAATCCTCGATTCCCATTAGCTGAAAAGAGGATAACTCTGTGACAAGAACCTCGTTTTCTTTGGCTTCTTTTGCTACAAGGCTCGAAACAAAACCAATATTACCTGCAAGACGAGAAGGAATATCACTTTCTTGCATGATTTCGTGAATTAAAGTCGTGGTAGTCGTTTTTCCGTTGGTTGCTGTAATTCCAATAAAAGGTGCCTCACTTATTGCATATGCGATTTCAACCTCTACGACAATCGGGATATTTCTTTTTGCCGCCTCTATGAGTAATGGATTAGTTTTATAAGGGATTCCTGGATTTTTTACGATTAATTCGATTCCTCGGTCTAAAATATCGATATTATGATGACCAGTAATTACCTCAAATCCTTCACTTTCCATGACTAATGCATCTTCATTTCCTTCATAAGGACGACCATCATTAATAATTACCTCTGCTTCGAGTTCTTTTAAAATACGTGCAGCTGCCATACCACTGCGTGCAAGACCCATTACGAGTACTTTTTTACCTTTATATTTTTGTGTTTCAATCATAATTTTCTCCTTTAAGATTGGCTCATTTTTAGTTAGATTCTACAATGATATCATAAAAAATATTGAAAATCAACTTTTAAACGATAGGAAGAAAATGTTTTGAATCAACTATAATCTATAATTGAAACAAACGATTAAGAAAATTTCTACTTCGTCGATAGTTTTCAAATAATAAGAAACAACGGAAGACTTCGTCACACAATAACTCAATATCTTCTTTGTTGTGACTAGCTGATAAAATAGTTTTGAAAATTGCATTAAATATTTTTTCTTATTTCCAAGACTTGTTCTAAAGTCAATTTAGTAACATCTATGATAATATCATTTGATACGTTCTTTCCAATTAGTTCCTTCGCGATTATTAATCTCTCGTTCGACGCACCCTCTTCAA
>JGI24703J35330_11748662_pt1 | contig 24006 bp, 20 predicted proteins | sample TergutNt197P1_FD_35330 | JGI IMG/M metagenome (IMG submission 35330)
CAATACTTTCAGGATTTCTTGCATAATCAATTATAATATGTTTTTTAGTTTCTGTTGCAAAATAATCAAATTTTCCGCTAAGGTGCGGAAGTTTTTCTAATAATCCAAAAATCTGTTCTAAATTATAATCTAATGCGTGAAAATAAGCGAGTGTTGCTAGTGTATTTAATACATTATATGTGCCGAAATAGGGGATGCGGACAGTTTTTACAAATTCTCTGTTAATATATAAATCAAAACTTGTGCCATTTATTGCTAAGTTGATATTTTTAGCAGATATATTTGCAATATCTGATAATCCGTAGGTAACAGTTTGTGCATTAGTTAAATTTATCAGCTCTTTACCAATAGAATCATCTACGTTTATTATAGCTAAATCAGAGATAGATAATGCAATAAATGGTCGAATCTTTGTCCACTTTTCATCGTTTTGTAAAACAAACGCAGAATTTGTATAAATTAGTGAGTTGAAATCGATTAAATTGACTTTATTGTGTTTGATTTCATCGACACAAACTTCTATTATAACATTTTTTACGTCATTTTCATAGCTTTCGGTTTTCGATTTTTGTAAAAATTTCTCTACTTCAGTAAAATCATTTGACAAATGTAAATTTTTAAAAATAAATTCTATCATTTGACCGATAGTTGATTTACCGTTTTTTCCGATTACGCCTATAATATTTTGATTAGTCCCAATTAATTTCTTTTTAAATAAATTTATCATAACATCCTCCAACTCGCACAACTATTATTCAAGTTTATGTAACGGAGAAATGAAAAAGTCCTAAATAATAAAATGGGATGAGGTTTTATATTGCAATTTATCTAAAAAATTATCTCCTTGTATTTGAGAAAGAAAAAAACCTAAAAAAATTGATAACTTAAAAAATCAATTTATTATAGGTTATAAAATTCGTTCCAAATTATTAGTCATTTTTTTATGCAGGAGCAGTATATTTCATATTAAAGGCTTCAGCCATCGCTTTTACGATTGCTTCCACAAATTTGTCTTCTTGTGGTAAAAATGTGTATAAATCAGGTTCTGAATCAAGATAAAACATTTCAATAATGTCTGTATTCACTCCACCTGCACGCGATTCACGGATTATTCCATAAAATTCAGCTTTGTCAGGGTAAGTTTGAGTGTATTTTTTACTATCCGGATCAATATGGCGCTCGTATAATTTTTGCGTTCGCGATTCTTTAGACCATATATGTCTGAATTTTGTTAATTTTCTCAATTCTTCTCTCAAGTAATATTCAAATCTTGCAGGACTTTTTGTCATTGGAGTATAAATTTCAGCTCCTTGTAGTTTACCTTGTCCGCCACTTGAATTTGCGTGTATACTTATCGCAAAATCTGGTTTTAATTCCGCGATTTTTTTACCTCTTACTCCTGCGTTTCCAACATCAGAATCATCAGTTCGAAGTTCTGTAACTTGAAAACCTAATTGTCTTAACCTTGCTGCTACCTTCCTTGAAACACTTAAATTAATATCTTTTTCTTTATAACCAAAAAATGATGCTCCACTATCAAAACCACCATGACCTGCATCAACTACGATATGTGGCATAAAATCCCCTCCATTTATTTAAACATTCAATTACAATCACATCTTTAATAATATATGAAAACTTTAATTGTTTAGGAACTATAAATACCTACAACAAAAAAAACTCTTTTTAGTTTTTACACATAAAGAGTTATATGAAAAATATTATTTTGTTTGATTTAAGATTTGATCTGCACAAAGTTTAGCCATAGACATCGCAGCTTGAATATTATAACCACCTGTATCCCCATCAACATCAAGCACTTCACCAATAAAATACAAGTCACTCACAATTCTCGACTCAAAATTCTTAGGTGAAACTTCAAGTGTCGAAACACCACCAGCTGTAACTTGCGCAACATTAAAACTACCAAGCTCCTTAATCTCAAATGGATAATCAATCAATAAAGTAATAATATTGTTACGCATATCCTTTCTAAGCTCTGAACACAGTAATCCAGAACCAATATCAGCCAACTCTAAGATTTTTTCGATAAAACTTTTGGTTAGTGGTGCGAGGTTTAACAACACAGATTTTACTGTTTTTTTAGGTGAATTTATCAACATATCTGTCAATTCTTTACGCAACTGATCTGGATTTCCACCAAGAAAATTTATTCGTAATAGGTCACCTTTAACGAGATATCTACTTGGTATAAAAATACCGGGACCTGATAATCCTGTATGAGTAAAAAGTAGACGCCTATTATTAAACTGGTGGATTTTTTTGTTATTTCGATAAACTGAATAATCAATATTGTCAAATGTTGAACCAGACAAATCACTAAATTGATAATTCTTTATTTTTACTGAAGTTAAGGCTGGTTTTGTTGGGATGATTTTATGTCCTAAATCTTTTGCAAATTTATATCCATCACCTGTTGAACCGGTAACTGGATAACTAAGTCCACCAGTTGCAATAATAATTTTATCTGCTTCAAGTTTTCCATTATTAGTAATTATTTCAAATTTAAAATTTCGATCATTTTCAAAGTTTACGATTTTCTCCACTGTCGTATTCATTAAAAATTTTACACCATTATTTTTTCCAACATTTATTAAGATGTCTAGAACGGAAACGGCCTGCATTGTATCTGGGAAAATTTTACCATTTTCCATCGTGTTGAAACCTAAACCATATAAATTGAAAAATTGTAATAGTTGTTGATTGGTAAAATGAAGCAAAGCAGGGCGGACAAAACGCGATTTATCACCATATTTATCTAGGAAATCTATTATTTTACCAGCTTGTGTGATATTACATTTTCCCGCACCTGTCATTAATAACTTCTTCCCACAAATATTATTTTTTTCGATTAGTGTGACGTCATAAGTCGGGGAAAGACTAAGAGAAGCAAATAACCCGGCGGGTCCTCCTCCAATGACGATAATTTTTTTCTTTTGCATTTGACACACCTTTTTCTATAAAAAATGATCTTTTACACGATTCCAAAATAGTCCGCCTTTTCTTTTAACAAAATATACTTTTTTTTCGGATAAGGTGATTTCAATTGAGCTAAGTTCTGATATATCTAACTCTAAATGATCTTGTGTAAGCGTCATCCCTTCCCAATTTTCAGATCCAAGAGTTAAAATTTGTTCTTGCGGTATGATTAGCGGTGAGCCTATTGTGCGGTAAGCATTACTATTTATCGATGCAATTTCCGTTAGCTGGTAAACAGGAAGACTAGGATATATTAAAGCTCCGCCGAGCGCCTTGTTATAAGCCGTACTACCAGTTGGAGAAGATATACACACACCAGTTCCCCTAAATGATTCTAAGTACATGTCGTTAATATGAATGTCTAGGTGTTGTGTTCTTTTTGCATTGATTATTGTAAATTCGTTTAATGCGTATCGATATCGGGTTTTATGCCCAGCATTTAACTTTGCTTGTAGTAGTGGATATGTATAAGATTTAATTTTTCCTTTTTTAAGAAAGTCGATTATAATCTCAAGTTCTTCGGGTAACCAATCTGTGTAATATCCAAGATGACCAGTATGAATTCCCATAAATTTAACAATATCTAGTTTTAATTCATCCAAGTAATGATGGATTGCTCTTAGTACTGTACCATCCCCACCAATGGTAAATACGATATCTGGATTTTCAATATCGTTGATAAAATCTATTTCTTTTAATCGATTTTCTAGTTCTAGTTTTATTTTTGTGTTGCGATTTGATTCAAATGTAAAAATTGCATATTTCATCTTTAAACCTCCCTTGATGAAAAAAGGGCGTATTAATTCTTGCCCAAGGTTATTATTTCCAACGTAAAATATCTTCTATTTCAAGTCGTCTCGTTGGTTTAGTAACTCCTTCTTCAAAACCATAAACGATAAGTGCTGCAACTGATTCCTCAATTGGTAAATCAATAATTTGTGCGGTCGTTTGTTCATTGATAACGCCAAAAATACACGTTCCTACGCCTAGTGCATGAGCTGCTAGACAAAATGTTTGACAAGCTATGCCGGCGTCAAAAACCTCCCATTTCGCAGTATTTTCACCATCGATATCGTATTTTTCGAGTTTTCCGCTCTTACCTTTTACAAAACTTAATACTGCAACACCTTTAGCTTTTTTTAATGTCTCCATATTATAAACAAAACCTTTTACACCCTCGTTTGCAAATTTTTCGATAACAAGTGGTGAATCTACAAGTGTCCACCTCGCAGTTTGTGAATTTGTCCAAGAAGGAGCAAATCTTGTAATTCCAATTATTTCTTCCATGAGTTTTCTTGGAACAACCTCATCTTTATAACTTCGCACGGACCTACGAGTTTTAATTAAATCTATTGCGTTCATATAATCACTCCATCACCATTATTTACCATAATTATACCCCAATACATAAAAAAAAACCAGACTAAGTCTGATTAATTTTTAAATAAATCCATGATTTCTTCTTTTGACATATTTGTAATTCTTCCATCATTGCCTTCAACAAAAGCATCAGCTAAATCTTTTTTTGCTTCTTGAAGTAATTGAATTTTTTCCTCGATACTATTTTTCATTATAAGCTTAAAAACTTGCACTGTGCTAGTTTGTCCAATGCGGTGTGCACGGTCTGTTGCTTGATTTTGAGCAGACATATTCCACCACGGGTCAAAATGAATAACGGCCTCGGCTGCAGTTAAATTTAATCCAGTACCACCGGCTTTTAGTGATATCAAAAATACTGAAGTATCATCTTTTTGGAATTTATCTACTAGTTCGCGGCGTTTTACTTTATCGGTAGCACCTGTTAAAGTAAAGTGAGAAATTCCTTCTCGACTTAAAGCGTCGTTTAATAAATCAAGAACGCTCGTAAAACTAGAGAATATTAATACTTTTTTATCATTATTTACTAATTGATTTACAAGTTCCATACAAGCTTCAACTTTAGAAGAGGGAGTTTTAATATTTTCATACAAAACACGCGGTTCACAACAAATTTGTCTTAACCTTGTTAACATAGCCAATATTGCAATCGCATTTGCTTGTTCTAATTCAAGTTTATTTTGAAGTTCTGCATTTACTTGAGATAAATTTGCTAAATAAAGTTTTCTTTCTTCTTCTTTAAAATCGATTGTGACAGTACTCTCAATTTTATCAGGAAGTTCTTTTAAAACATCTTTTTTTCTTCGTCTTAAGATAAATGGAGATATTAATCGTTTAAGTTCTGCGTGTTTTATTTCATCGGTTTCTTTGATAATTGGACGTTCATATTCTCGAGCAAAATATGCATAGGGAAATAGATAACCTGGCATAAGGAAGTCAAAAATTGACCAAAGTTCAGCTAAAGAATTTTCAATAGGAGTTCCTGTTAATGCTAACTTATTTTTACCATTTAACATTTTCACACTTTGCGCATTCTTGGTAGATTGATTTTTTATGTATTGTGCTTCATCTAAAATTACAAATTCAAATTGAACATCTTGATATAATTCAACATCTCGTCTTATATAGTCATACGAAGTTATTATCAAATCATAATTCTTAATATCTTTAATAAGTTCATGACGAATAGGAGCAGAACCATATATACTTAAAGCTCTAAAGCCAGAGGAAAATTTATTAATCTCATCTTCCCAGTTTAAAATTAACGATGCGGGTGTAATTACAATACTAATCCCATCTTTTTGTTTATATTCATCCAATAATGATATAACTTGCAATGTTTTTCCAAGCCCCATATCATCTGCGAGTATTCCACCAAACCCAAATGAAGATAAAGTCTGCATCCAATATACACCATATTTTTGATATTCTCTTAACAAATTTTCATATTTTTTTGATAGTTTAGATCGTGAGTGTTCGATATTTTCAAATCGGTTTATTATATCTTTAAATGCTTCGCTTCGGTTAATTTCGATTAGGCTAGACTCGTTTTCAGCTAAAGCGTTTAGACTAAATGCACGGTACAAATCTAGTTTCATCTGTCCATCTTTAATAGATTTTAAATCTACATTGTAAGCAGTTAACAAGTTGTCTATTTCTTCTAGTTCATCTGCTTCAAGATGTAGCCTTTCCCCATTTTTGAGTTTATGAAATTTTCTTTTTCTTCGATATGATGTAAGAACTGCTGCTAATTCTTCTCGTGGGATATCAACACTATCTAAATCAATATTTAAAAGATCGTTTTTAATCGTGATTCCCGCGGATAATTGAATTCTTCTTTTATTTCCTAGTTGTTTTAAAGCTTCACTTACATAAACATTTGCGTATTGTTGTAAATATGGTAATACAACCTTAACAAATTCTGAGGTTATATATGAATCTTTTTTTATGATTGCAATTTCGTTTTCGTTATCAACTTCTGCATAATTTTCAATATAACTTTCAACTTTGTGAGCATTTAATGAGATGTTTTGGGTTTTTAGTGATAACCCGGGTTGAGTTTCTTCTGTTTCATACTTGTATTCAATTTTAGTAAATACTTGATCAGCTTCATCAATATCTGCATAAATATTTATTTCGCTTTCAGTTAGCAATTTATTCTCATAGCCTTCGATTGAAATATAATCTTTTATGTCTGATAATACATAAGTATAAAAATCATTAAAATCTTTATAGCTTACAATAAATTCTTTTTGGCGACTTAAACGATAGATTAAAGAAACTGTTTTGCCTGAGGTATCAAGATTTGTTTTTAAAAGAAGTTTTTTGACATTATCATCTATATGATAAAGGTGATTTAAACCTAAAGTATATCGATATTTTGTTTTTAAGCTAATGCGGTAATAACTAGTTGTTTTTTCGATTAGAATTATTGGTTTGTCAACAGTTTCTGCCAACTTAAAATCGGTGTAGTGAGAAGGAATTTTAGTAAATAAATCGAAAAATTCGTCAATTACACCATTAGTTAATTCGAGCTCCTTAAAATTAGATTTGTATTCTGAACTGATTTGCATATTAATTAGTTTTCTTGCAAAACCAATAATCTGTTTACTCGGCTCATCAAAATTATTTTCTTCCATTTTTAATGAAAGTTTTTGACCAAATGTTAAATATGCCGATCGATTTATATCATTTAAAAATGTTTGAATATTTTTAATAAGATAAGGTGTTCCTCCAGGCGTTGATATTCTAAATCTTACACTTAAACCCGATTTTCCATTATTAAGATATGCAACAATCTGATGATTACCGGTAATGATATTTTCGATAAGTTCTCGTTTAGCTTTAGATTTATAATGATTAATTAATGCTGAAGATTCTTGAGTTTTTCTCAATCTATTTCGTTCTAATACTTTTAAATAATTCGGAGAAGCATATTTAAATGGTACTTTATCTGGAGCTAATTTTTGAATCATTTTCAATAAAAATAGGGCATAAACTTTTTCAGGTCGAAAAACATATTGATTACTCTTGTAATTCCAAACAAATCCAATATTATCAAAATTCATTGAAAATTTAATAGTTTCACGGTCATCATCTATTATCGCTTTGACTGTATAAACTCCCCATTCATCGCATTCTATTGTCATCGCTTCTAAAGAGTCTGAAGTAATTAAGTTTTGAGCCATATGTGAATAATGGGAATTGGTATTGAAATCTTTGATTATTGATTCTGTTATTTTAATCATTTTTAATTTACTCCAACATTCGCAAATATAGTATAATAGTCTATTGTACACTTTTTTTGTTAATTTTACTAGATATTATTTTAATTTTTTATAAAAAAAAGGCAATAACTTACTTTGTTTTATGGTAACAAAGTAAATATTGTCTTTTCCATTTTACATTTTGTCAATTACGAGTTTTGTACCGTCTATGTATTTAGAATCAAGACGTTTGATAATTTGTCCTGCAAACGCTTTGTCTACATTTACAAATGTTTGTTGTGAACGGATATCAATATCACCAACAGCTCTTGGTGGAATGTTAGCATTTTTACTAATCATTGAAACTAAATCACGTGGACTTACGCGTTTTGTTTTCCCGATATTAAATGAAAGTCTTACTTCATTTTTTCGAGGTCCTTCACGACGATCACGTTCACGTCCTGATTCGCGTCCTTCATTTCTACCACGATCACGTCCACGATCTTGTCTATTACCTCGTTCAAAGCGTCCGCCTTGGTTATAATTCGAAACATCTTCAATTGGTGCATACTTTTTATCAATGCCACCAACCTGCATATTTAAAAGACCTGCTGCAATATCAACTAAACTTTGACCTGAGTCTACTAATTCACCAAGAATTTCATGTTCTTTATTAAAATCTTTACCTTGGATATTTTTAGTTAATTCAGCAATAAATGTACTTATACGTTGTTTTTTTATTTCTTCTGCATCTGGAAGTGGTAATTTATTCATTTTCGCTTTTGTATATGCTTCTATTCTACGTAATTTAAACATATCTCGTCCGAAAACAAATGTTACAGATATTCCGGTTTCACCAGCACGTCCTGTACGTCCAATACGGTGAACATAGTTTTCTTCATTAAGTGGAATATCGAAGTTAAATACTGCTTCAATATTATTAACATCAATTCCACGAGCAGCAATATCAGTAGCAACTAAAATGTTGACTTTCTTTTGTCTAAAAGCATGCATTACTCGGTCGCGTTGAACCTGTTTCAAATCACCATGTAATCCTTCTGCAACATATCCTTCAGATTGAAGTTTAGAAACTAGTTCATCTACTTCCCTTTTTGTATTTGTAAATACAATTGAAGAATTTATTCCTCGAGCATCAATTATTCTAATCATTGCTTGCATTCGGTCCCGTGATTTTACTTCGACATAGAATTGTTCAATTTGTTGGTTAGATAATTCTTTTTTTGCTATCTTTATTACTTCAGGGTTATTTTGATGTGTTCGTGCTATACGTAAAATTTCTGAAGGCATTGTTGCTGAAAATAGCACAGTTTGACGAGATTCTGGTGTATCAACTAAGATTTTTTCAATATCGTCTTTAAATCCCATATTTAACATTTCATCTGCTTCATCAAGAACCATAAACATTAAATCATGTAATTTTAATGTTCCTCTATTCATATGGTCCATTACACGACCTGGAGTTCCTACTACTATTTGAACACCTTTTTTTAATGCTCTTATTTGTGGATCATATGATTGTCCACCGTAAATTGACAAAATTTGAATATTACGATCATTTTTAGCAAATTTCTTTGCTTCATCGTGAACTTGCACAGCAAGCTCTCTAGTTGGACACAAGACTAAGGCCTGTACATTTTTATTAGTTGAATCAATTTTTTCTAAAATTGGTAGCATAAAAGCTGCTGTTTTTCCAGTTCCTGTTTGTGCTTGTCCAACTACATCCGCACCGGATAACACAATAGGGATTGCTTGTGCTTGAATAGGGGATGGTGTTTGATATCCAATTTCAGCAATTGATCTTAAAGTGGTTTCAGATAAACCTAAATCTTCAAAAGTCATTCCACCCTCTAATACTTCTTCTATAATTTCATTACTCATTAATATTCCTCACTAACGTTTAACTTCAACTGAACTATTATATATGACAGACTTATCAATAGCAAGATGATATCGTTTTTCACAAAAATAAATATGTTTTCCACATGTTTTAAACAATAAATTAACCGTATAACTTCGTCTGTGGATAAAAATACATTGAGTATTTTAAAAATCGGTTTTCAAGAGTTATCTACAGTAAAAAAAACATTGATAACATAAGATTTATATAAGTTTTAAACATAATAACAGACCTAAATAAAAATCATTTATTAATATGTTTATAGCTTCTGTTAGTAACTAAACAATTAATACTTTTTCCACAATTATTTATGATTTATGGTTCTAAACAGGAGGTTGCTCAGCGTTATCACTATATTATGAGACGTTTTAGTATAAAAAATGCATTAAAGTTTCATAATATTCTTGACATTTGATGAATTTTGTTATAAAATATTAACACTGTCGTTTTATTTATGACGTTAGTTTAAAAAAATAGGAGGTGCAAAAGATGAAACGTACTTGGCAACCAAACAAAAGAAAAAGAGCTAAAACTCACGGATTTAGATCACGTATGGCTACTACTGCAGGTCGCAAAATCCTTGCTAACCGACGCAAAAAAGGTAGAAAAGCTTTAACTGTATAAACCACTTGTCTTTAATAAGCTAGTGGTTTTTCTTAATTTAAGGGTGTATTTATGAAAAAAGAACTTCGAATAAAAAAATCAGACGAAATAGAACGTGTAATGAAAAAAGGGTTTTCTAAAGCGAATCGTACTTTTATTGTTTATAAATATCAAAATGGGAATAATAACAACTACAGAATTGCCATTTCTGCATCAAAAAAACTCGGCAATGCAGTAACAAGAAACCTTATAAAAAGACAAATGCGTGCTGCACTTAAACAAAATGACGATATTCTCGAAAATGGATATGATTACTTTATAATAGCAAGACCCAATATGCTAGAAATTGACTTTATTCAAATTAATAAACAACTGAAACACGTATTTAAACTATTTTCTCAACCTACACAACAACGCAAAAAGTCATCTAATCAAAAATAGATGGCTTTTATTACAAAGGAGTTACTATGATTTCAGATACTATAGCTGCAATAGCAACATCAACCGCCGCATCAGGAGCAATATCGATTATTAGAATCAGTGGTGATGAAGCTTTCAACATTGTAAATCGGATATTTAAAGGTAAAAATTTACTAGAACAAGCATCCCATACTATTCATTATGGATTTATTATCGACCCAATTTCCTTAGTCCCAATAGACGAAGTCCTCATTATGTTAATGCGTGGACCAAGAAGTTTTACAACAGAGGATATTATTGAAATTAATTGTCATGGTGGAACATTTGTCACTAACAAGATATTAGAATTGGTATTAAAAACAGGTGCAAGACTCGCACATCCTGGAGAATTTTCTAAAAGAGCCTTTTTAAATGGTCGAATTGATTTATCAGAAGCTGAAGCGATAATGGATATTATTGAAGCAAAAAGTGATCATGCTTTAAAATTGGGAATTAATACATTAGATAAGAAAGTATCAAAACTCGTTGAAAATTTAAAAGATCAAATTTTACAAATAATTGCGATAATCGAGGTTAACATCGATTATCCTGAATATGATGAAGTTGTAGAAATGACACATACAAAACTCATCCCAAAATCTAAAGAAGTTTATAACTCAATAATGTCTGTATTATCTACAGCAACGACTGGTCAAATTTTAAAAAATGGTATTAAAACAGCTATCATAGGAAGACCAAATGTTGGTAAATCAAGTTTATTAAATCAATTAATGCGAGAAGACAAAGCAATAGTTACAAGTATTGCCGGAACTACCCGTGATACAGTTGAAGGTATGGTCAATCTAGGGGGAATAACTTTAAATTTAATCGATACAGCAGGTATAAGAAATACTGATGATGTTGTTGAGGCAATCGGAGTTGAAAAGTCTCGTAATTTAATAGAAGAAGCAGAACTTATTTTACTTGTCCTAAATGCAAGCGAACCTCTGACTCCAGATGACTATGAACTCTTAGAATTAACAAAAGATAAAAACAGAATTATCCTCTTAAATAAGTCTGATCTTCAAAAAGAAATAGTTGTTGAAAACATATCTGATTTTATTAACACTTCAATGATTGATGAATCAGGCCTTGATGAATTAGAGCTTCAAATAAAAAATCTCTTCCAATTAAATATTATTAAAGATGATCAAACACTTATTTCAAATACACGTCATATTGCGCAATTAAATGAAGCCAAAGATTTGATTTTAAGTGCTATAACTCAGCTAGAACTCGGAATGCCCATTGATATAGTTGAAATGGATCTGAAGACTGCTTGGGAAGTTCTGGGTCAAATTCTCGGTGATTTCGTGAGTGACGCGCTAATTGATGAATTATTTACGAAATTTTGCTTGGGGAAATAAATTTACTTTTAAACAGTTTTATCGACAATTTTTCCCATCAATCTCCACAGTTAAATCGACATAATCTTCACATTTACAACAAGTTATCCCCTTATTCCACAAGAATTATTATTTTATATTATTATCTTTTAAAGTAATATTTAAAATAATTTAAATATACATAAATCAACATTTACACTAGTAAAATCGAACAAAAAGATGTATAATTAAAGGTAGTCTAACATCATAAAGAAAAAAGGGTAAAAAAGGGATTTTGTATATGTTTAATAAACGATCAAAAGATAACAGTCAAATTAAATCTACTGACTCAGTTTTGCAACTCGAGATCAATCAAATTATTCCGAATAGACAACAACCAAGAACTATTTTTAATGAAGAAAAAATTGCAGAACTTGCAGAATCAATTAAAGAGCATGGTGTCATTCAACCGATTATTGTGCGAAAAATAGATGATGGTTATGAAATTATTGCAGGGGAACGTCGTTTTAGAGCAACATGTTCTTTGCAACTTTTAACTATACCTGCAATCGTTAGAGATTACGATGACGTTACGACTGCGAGTGTTGCAATAATTGAAAATATTCAAAGAGAAGATTTGACATCAATAGAAGAAGCTATCGCCTATAAACAACTAATGCAACTTCATGGTACGACCCAAGCTGAACTTGCTAGTCAAATTGGTAAAAGTCAATCTACAATCGCAAATAAGATTCGTTTACTACATTTAACGCATGAAGTTCAAAATGCAATTTTAGATCGTAGTATTTCTGAAAGACATGCTCGAACTTTACTTTCGATTAAAGATCATGAAATGCAAATTAACGTATTAAATATTGTTATTGAGAAAAATTTAAATGTATCTCAGACTGAAAAATTAATAGAAGATTTAATCTTACCAAAGGAAAAAAAACAAAAAGTCAAAACAATTGCTAAGATCCCACGGAATATGAAGCTTGCGATGAATACTTTCACACAAGCAGCTCAGATGGTGGAACAAACTGGAGTTGCTGTGATGACAGACACAAAGGAAACGGATGAGGCATTCATTATAACTATTTCTTTAAAAAAATAAAAAAACATTGCCCTAAGAGATTTTTCATTAGGGCATTTGGTGTATTTAATCGGAGGATTTATTATGGGTAAAATTATTGCGGTAACTAATCAAAAAGGTGGGGTAGGAAAAACTACTTCAAGTATAAATGTTTCAGCTTCTTTAGCATATCTAGGTTTTAAAGTACTTTTAGTCGATATCGATTCTCAAGCAAACGCATCAACAGGTGTTGGGATTTATAAAGGTGATGTGAAAAGAACTGTTTTTGATTTAATGGTAGATGATATTGAACCAAAATCTGTTGTACTTGCAACAAGTGAAAAGAATTTATATCTTATACCATCTTCACAAGAGCTTTCTGGAATTGATCAATTAATAATGCAAGAAAAACAAAGAGAATTTAAATTAAAGAAGAAGCTCGAATTAATACGAGATGATTATGATTATATTATTATTGATTGTCCACCTTCTCTTGGACTTTTGACAATTAATGCTCTAACAGCAGCAGACTCAACTTTAATTCCTGTTCAGTGTGAATATTATGCCTTAGAAGGATTAACTCAACTATTAAATACAATTCGAATCGTTCAAAAACGTCTGAATCCTAAATTATCTATTGAAGGTGTTCTTTTAACTATGCTTGATACAAGAACTAAGCTTGGTAAAGATGTTATCGACGAAGTTAAATTATATTTTAAAGAAAAAGTGTTTAATACCATCATTCCACGTCTAGTAAGATTAAGCGAGGCACCTTCTTTTGGAAAATCCATAATTGATTATGATTTATCTTCAAAGGGAGCACAATTTTATATTCAGTTAGCACAAGAGGTGGTGAAAAATAATGGCAAGTAGATTAGGTAGAGGACTCGAAGCTTTATTTCAAGAAAATGATATCGAAAGTATCGAATCATTTGATAAAATCCAAGAGGGAGAATCTATTACTCAAATAAAACTTTCTCTTATGCGTTCTAATCCATATCAACCTCGTAAACACTTTGACTCTGAAAAGTTAGAAGAATTAGCTACTTCTATTCTCGAACATGGAGTATTGCAACCAATAATAGTAAAAAAAGATATTAAAGGTTATATTATTATTGCGGGTGAACGACGTTTTAAAGCATCTGTTATAGCAAAACTCGATACTATTCCTGCTATTGTTAGAGAATATAGTGATGATTTAATGATGCAACATGCGTTAATTGAAAACTTGCAACGTGAAGATTTAAACCCGATTGAAGAAGCAAAAAGTTACCGATTAATAATGACAAAAATGGGATTAACTCAAGAAGTTTTTTCTGAGAAAATCGGTAAAAGTCGAGCTTATGTTGCGAATATGATGCGTTTGTTAAACTTGCCTGAATTTGTAACGGATGCATTAGAAGAAAAAGAAATTACAATTGGTCATGCAAAAGTATTAGCTGGTTTAAAAGATCCTGAAATGGTATTACGTCTTGCAATTCTTGTAAAAGAAGAACAAATTTCAGTAAGAGAACTAGAAGTTATTATTAAAAACGAAACCGCAGAAAAACAAATTAAAATTTCTAAAAAGAATGAAAAAAATCATTTTATTAAATCACTAGAAAGCAATTTGAAATCATATTTTGGTACTAAAGTTAATATAAAAGATAAAGGTGGAAAGGGTCAAATAGTAATTAACTATCTTTCGGCTGAAGACTTAAACCGTGTAATTGAAGTACTAGGAGTAGAGTTATAATGAATTTTAATGACAAGTGGGAAATTATTCATTATTATGGATTGTTATTTTCAATGCAAATACTTCAAATTATTGGAATTCTTGTATTTTTCACCCTAGTTAAAAAAATCGGAAAACGTCTTTTAACACAACTCTTTTCAGTTAAGATAGGAAAATTAAAACGAACAACTCCTGAATCTTTAAAACAGAAAGAGACTATTAAGCAACTCGCCTTAAGCGTATTCAAATATATTATTAATTTAATTAAGGTTATTTTAATAATTTCTGTATTCATACCTATTGGAACATTTATGGCTAGTCTTGGTGCTTTCGCAATCATCATTACATTTGCATTCCAGAATATGTTAGGTGATATGGTGCGTGGATTTTTTATTATATTCGAGGAAATGTTTATGGTCGGAGATCTTATCGAAGTTGCTGGTTTTCAAGGTGAAGTATTGCAAATTGGACTACGTACTACTAAATTAAAGTTAATCTCTACACAAGAAGAGGTGTTAATTCCTAATAATAACATCGGTAATATTATCAGACTTGATCCAGCTAGATTTGAAACTAAATAATAATTATTAAAATTATGATATTCACTTATTGGGCATTTGTACATATTATAAATTAATGGGGTGAGGTTTATGAACGATAATTGGAATGTACGAGAAGAACTAGCTAATAGTATTACACATGGAATAGGATTTGTCCTCAGTATTTTTGGATTAATTTTCTTAATTTTTAACAGTCTAGGGCGTGAAGAACACGGAGTACTTGCTTTAATAAGTATCATCATTTTTGGTTCAAGTATGATTTTATTATATCTTTGCTCAACGCTACATCACTCAATTTATTATCACAAAACAAGACGACTTTTCACAATACTCGATCACTGCGCAATCTACATTTTTATCGCAGGAACATATACTCCATTTTTATTAATAACCCTTAGAGGATTTCTTGGATGGACATTATTCTCACTGGTTTGGTCTATTGCAATTGGGGGGATTATATTCAAATCGATCTTTGCAGATCGATATATAACTCTTGCAACTCTTGGATATCTTTTGATGGGTTGGTTAATCATTTTCGCCTGGGGTCCGTTACTACAAAATCTTCATTTTAATGGTGTAGTCTTAACCTTTATCGGTGGTGTTACTTATTCAATAGGAACAATCTTCTTTGGTTGGGAAAAACTGCCAGTCCTTAAAAAAATTAAATTTCCTTTTGTCCATAGTATATGGCATCTATTTGTACTCACCGGGAGTTTATTAATGTTTTTAAGTATTTATTTCTATGTTTAACGAATACACAAAAAGCATATTATGATTAAATCATAACATGCTTTTTTTGATGCGATTAATTGATTAAACTTTTTGTTTGCCATACTTTAGAACGCCATCTAAATAACATAATAATTCCACGTATCCATTCGTCTAAGAGTGCTGCTATCATTATGCCTGGTAAACCCCAACCAAATACAATTCCAAAAATAAAACCAAATAAAGCTCCAACACCCCACTGAAAAAGAATACCCATAAATACTGGAAATTTAACGTCACCTGTTGCTCTTAATCCTCCAATTATTATCAAATTAAAAGCACGTCCAGGTTCTAAGATTATTCCGAGAAAAAATAAAATTCTTGCGATTTCAAAAATTTCACTATTGTCTGTAAAAATTCCAAGAATTGGTCTGAAAAACACAAACAGAAGCAGGGGACCGATAATTGCAGCTAGGATCCCAAATTTTAAGTATTTCAAACATCGTTTATATATTTCATCGTATTCTTTTGCCCCCATTAACTGCCCGATTATAATCGAAGAACCATTAGCAATGGCGATTGGAATTAAAATCATAAAAAAGTTAATGCTTCGCGTATAAATTTTTGTCGTTAACGCTGCTGTTCCTAATGTACCTATTAAATAAATTATAAATATTTGATAAGTTTGAAATGATAAATTTTCACCAGCTGCTGGAATACCGATTTTAAGAATTGATTTCACATATTGAAAAGGAAACTTCATTTTTCGATTGATAGAAGTAAATATACCAGGTATTTTTTTATTCAGCATATAAAAAGCTATACTTAATCCGAGTAGTTTACTTAAAGCTGTGACAACTGCTACTCCCGGAACCCCTAAAACTGGTAATCCAAAAAAACCAAATAAAACAACTCCATTTCCGACAGCATTAAAAATATTCATTGCAACAGTTACTTTAAGCATATCTTTTGTGAATCCATGACTTCTTAAAATAGCACCTGAAGTTAGCAAGAGGGCTTGGATGAAAATAAATCCTCCAACAATTAAAACTATATATGCTGCCCAAGGAATGAGGTACTCTTCACTTAACAATAAACGAATTAAAGGAAATCGCAACAGCACAAATAACAAACTTATTGTTACTCCAATAAATAATGCACATAACAAGGCTACCATGGATACCCGTTTTGCTTCGTTTTGTTTTTTTGCACCGATATATTGTGATATAATAACCGCAGCACCTGAGGAGACAAATCCGAAAATTGTAATTGACATATTGAGTAATTGATTCGCAACTCCCACTCCAGCTACTGCTTGATCTGAATATTGACTCAACATCCAGACGTCAATATTTCCGAGTAACATTAATAGTAGCATTTCTATAAATATTGGCCAAGTGATCGCAAATAAAGATAATTTTTTCGGATCTAGAATTTTTGACATAAGATATAAGGTTTAAAATAATCGATACGAAAAAATATATAAAACAAGACTCAGAGTATTTAATAAGACTATTAAAGTTCCAACAGTTTTATTTTTTGACGCGATAGAAAAAATACCTAAAATTAAGCCGAAGATAATTAACGGTAGACTACTATAAAAGAAAATACTTATAAGGGCAATGCCAGTTGCAAGAATTCCTATTATTATATTTGAACGTTTTGTGTCATCAAATTCCATTTCGTTATATAGTAATTCTGTGCTAAATTCTCCATGGTTATCAATTCCATCATATATATTTCCATCAAGCCCAAATTCGTCATATAATTCTGTTGAAAATTCTTCTGTGGTTTCAACGGTGGGTTTTATGCCATTATTTACTTCTCTTCTTTCTTTTACAAAATCGGAATAATTTTTTGAATCAAATTTGTAATTATCGCGGTCGAACCAATTCATAATGTATCATCCTTTGTTAAATTTATATTTTTATTTATATTATTATTAACACATTTTTCTGTAAATAACCTGTCGAAATTTGTCTTTTTGTTTATAAAATGAGTAAACTATAAAATTCGATATTGATTATTGGTCTTCTTTTTATTGATAACGTTTTATATAAGTATTTTGTTGATAAAATTCTTTATAATTAGATAGAAAATGAAGTCGTTCTATGGTATAATTAAAAGGTTAAATAAACGATAAATTAGATAGGTTTGAAGCGAATTATCTTAGTAAAGTAGGTGGATTAAAAGATGGAAATAATTGAACTTGATAAAGAATTTATAACATTGGGACAACTTTTAAAATATGAAAATATAGTTGAAAGTGGTGGAATGGTTAAAATGTTTTTGTCTGAAAATTCGGTATTTGTTAATGATATACCTGAGAATAGACGAGGAAAAAAATTGTTTGCTGGTGATATAATTTATATAGAAAACATCGGTAAATTTGAAATTAAATCTATAGTGTAAGGAGTGTTATTTTGAAGTTAACCAAATTAACACTTAAAAATTTCAGAAATTTCAACACATTTGAAAAGTCTTTTGAAAAAGATGTAAATATCTTAATCGGCTTGAATGGACAAGGAAAAACATCATTAGTTGAATCTATTTTTATGCTTTCGACAACAAAAAGTCATAGAGTTGCTAAAGATTCACATGTGATTAAATTAGGTGAAGAATTTTCCGTTATTAAAGGTAGTTTTATGAATTCTGATGACGAAATAGATTTGTCAGTTCATTTAGTTACGAACAAAAAAATAGCAAAGATTAACGGTGTCCAAGTTCAAAAACTAGCGGACTTTGTTGGCAATTTAAAAGCTGTTTTTTTCGCTCCAGAGGATTTGTTTATTATCAAAGGAAATCCTTCTAACAGAAGAAAGTTTATCGATATTGGTATTGCTCAAATAGATAATAATTATGTGTATCATTTGATGACATACAAGAAAATATTAAAACAAAGAAATGAAATATTAAAAAAATATAATGAATATGAATCATCGGATTTGATGTTAGATGTTTTTAATAATCAATTAGTACCTCATGTATTATATATTACACAAAAAAGATGTTGGTATTTAAAAGAATTAAATAGGCTAGCGTCAAAAAATCATGCCTATCTCAGTGATACTAACGATATAGTTGTACTCGAATATAACTCCTTTATGAATGGGGTGGAAATTACTGAAGAGCAAATTTTAAAGATGTATGAAGATGGTAAAAAACGAGATATTGTAAATAAATCTACCCAAATAGGTCCACATCGTGATGATTTTAATGTTTTATTATCAAATTATAAGGCTCAAATTTTTGCTTCTCAGGGGCAGCAAAGAACTTTAATTCTAGCAATTAAACTTTCTGAAATTGATTTAATTAAACAAGTTACAGGCATTACACCGATATTGTTACTAGATGATGTATTGTCTGAACTAGATAATAACAGACAGGTGAGATTGTTAAAAAGAACTATCGGAAATTCCCAGACGTTTATTACGACAACTTCATTAAACGGGATAACTGATAAAATTATTGAAGAAGCAGAAATTTTTGAAATTAAAAACTCTAAGATAGGTGATTAATGTGAGTGAAGTTTTAGAACAGAATTATGATAGTAGTAATATCCAAGTCCTTGAAGGTCTCGAGGCAGTTAGAAAAAGACCTGGAATGTACATCGGCGGTACAGACAAGTCTGCATTACACCACTTAGTTTGGGAAATTGTTGATAATTCAATCGATGAAGCGTTAGCTGGATACTGTGATGAAATAAATGTCGCTATCACAGAAGACAATGAGATTACTGTCTCAGATAATGGACGTGGTATACCAGTAGATATTCATGAAAAAACCGGTTTATCAACCGTCGAAACAGTTTTCACTGTATTACACGCTGGTGGTAAATTTGGTGGTGGCGGCTATAAAGTTTCAGGTGGACTACATGGTGTTGGTGCATCAGTTGTAAATGCTTTATCTGAATTTTTAGAAGTTACTGTTTGTAGAAATGGTCAAAAATATTTCCAAAGATTTGAAAAAGGTGATTCAGTTAAACCACTTGAAGTAATAGGAACTTCCACATCTAATGGAACTTTTGTAAAGTTCAAACCAGATGGTACAATTTTCCAAGAAACAACTATTTATGAGTACGATATTTTGAAGCGTCGTATTAGAGAACTCGCATTCTTAAATAAAGGTTTAAAAATAACAATTGAAGACAAAAGACCAGAATCAAAAAAATATGAAGAATATGTAGCTGAGGGTGGAATTTCTGAATACGTAACTTACCTTAATAAAGGTAAAGAAGTTTTACATGATGAGGTAATTTATGCTGAAGACGAATTAGATGGCATTCAAATTGAAATAGCAATGCAATATAATACAGGTTTTGCTGAAGGTAAAATTTATTCTTATGCGAATAACATTAACACTCAAGGTGGTGGAACTCATGATTCCGGATACCGCTCTGCTTTAACTCGAATTGTTAACAAGTTTGCAAAGGAATTTAATGTTTTAAAAGGCGATGATACATTAACAGGTGAGGATATTAGAGAAGGTTTAGTCGCAATTGTATCTGCGAAACATCCTGATCCCCAATTTAAAGGTCAAACAAAAGACCAACTAGCAAATACTGAGGTAAGAAAAATAACTGATAATATATTTGCGAATTCTTTTGAAAGATACATGCTTGAAAATCCAAAAATTGCAAGAATTATCGTCGATAAAGCATTGCTTGCAGCACGAGCAAGAGCAGCTGCCAAAAAAAGTCGAGAATTAGTTCAAAGGAAGTCACCTTTAGAGTCTTTGGGTTTAAAGAGCAAATTAGCAGATTGCCAATCTAAAGACCCATCTATCTCTGAAGTATACATTGTCGAAGGAGATTCAGCGGGAGGGTCTGCAAAACAAGGTAGAGATAATAAATTTCAAGCAATTTTACCTTTGCGTGGAAAAGTTTTAAATGTTGAAAAGGCCCGTATAAATCAAGTTTATGCTAACAATGAAATTAAAAGTATGATACACGCAATAGGAACTGGTGTTGGAAATGATTTTGATTTATCAAAAGCTCGATATCATAAAATAGTAATAATGACCGATGCAGATGTCGATGGTGCACATATTCGTACACTATTGTTAACGTTCTTTTACCGTTATATGAAACCTTTGGTGGAAGAAGGATACATTTATATTGCACAGCCACCTTTATTTAAAGTAACACAAGGAAAAAAAATAGACTATCTTTACAATGAAACTGAACTTGATGTTCATATGGCGTCGCTTGCTCCCTCCCCAAGACCTAATATTCAACGATATAAAGGACTTGGAGAAATGAATGCTGAACAATTGTGGGAAACGACAATGGATCCAGAAGTTAGAACACTACTTCAAGTTACTCTTGAAGATGTAATGGAAGCTGATGAAATCTTTGATATATTAATGGGAGACCGAGTAGAGCCACGTAGAGAATTTATTGACGCAAATGCTACTTATGCTAATTTAGATGTCTAGATGAATGAAAGGAAAGTGAAATAATGAGTACAGACCAGATAAAACCACAAAGTTTGGTTAGTGAAATGAAACAATCATTTATCGACTACTCAATGAGTGTAATTGCAGCAAGAGCTCTTCCTGATGTGAGAGACGGTTTAAAACCAGTACATAGGCGCATTTTATACTCTATGAACGATTTAGGAATGCATAGTGATAAACCATACAAAAAATCTGCTCGTATTGTCGGAGATGTTATAGCTAAGTACCACCCACATGGAGATTCATCTGTTTATGACGCAATGGTTCGAATGGCACAAGATTTTAGTTATCGTGCACCTTTAGTTGATGGTCACGGAAATTTTGGATCAGTAGATGGAGATGGTGCAGCAGCAATGCGTTATACAGAAGCACGCATGTCAAAACTTGCTATGGAATTAGTTAAAGATATTAATAAGGATACCGTAGATTTTATTCCTAACTTTGATGAAGAAGAAGTTGAACCGACCGTACTTCCTGCTAAATATCCAAATCTTTTAGTTAATGGAACAACCGGTATAGCTGTTGGAATGGCTACAAATATAGCACCACATAACCTTATCGAGGTAATAGATGGTTGTGTTGCTTATATTGATAATAGAGATATCGAGATTTCAGAATTGATGGAATATATAAAAGGTCCTGATTTACCAACAGGTGCCACAATTCTTGGTACGAAAGGTATTAAGGAAGCATACGAGACTGGCAAAGGAAAATTTATTATCAGATCTAAAGCTGAAATTGTAGAGGACAACAATAAAAAATCAAGAATCATTATTACTGAGATACCTTATCAAGTTAATCGAGAAGTATTAATTGAAAAAATGGCCGACTTAGTTAAACAAAAAAAAATCGATGGAATAACAGATATTCGAAATGAATCTAATCGTGAAGGAACAAGAATTGTTGTAGAACTACGAAAAGACGTAAATGCGAGTGTAATGTTAAATCAACTTTTTAAATTAACTCAATTACAAATTTCCTTTAGCATTAATATGCTTGCTTTGGTGGGTAGAGTACCCAAAGTATTAAACCTTAAAGAAATTTTATCATATTATGTTGCTCATCAATTTGAAGTAGTAACAAGAAAAACCACTTTTGATTTAAAAAAAGCGGAAGCTCGTGCTCATATTTTAGAGGGATATCGTATTGCTTTAGATAATATTGATCGAATTATCACTATCATACGTGGATCTCAAACTGATGAAATCGCAATGAATGCGATGACTAATGAATTTGGACTTACAGAGATTCAAAGTAAGGCCATTTTAGACATGCAGTTACGTCGTTTAACAGGATTACAACGTGATAGAGTAGAAAATGAATACAACGACTTAATTTTATTAATCACCGATTTAAAAAATATTTTATCTAACGAACCGAGAGTTTACAATATAATACGTACTGATTTATTAGAAATAAGAAATAAATATGGAAATCCTAGAAAGACTGAGATTACTTTAAGCGGTGATTTTGATATCGAAGACGAAGATTTAATTCCAAGAGAACAAGTAATTATAACTGTGACTGAAAAAGGTTATGTGAAAAGACAACCAACAAATACTTATAGGCAACAAAATAGAGGTGGTCGTGGTATTCAAGCAATGGGTACAAATGATGATGATTTCGTTCGTCGCATTTTGACAACGTCAACTCATGATTATTTATTGTTCTTTACTAATGTTGGTAAAGTATATGTGAAAAAAGCATATACAATTCCAGAGTCTTCTCGTATTGCAAAAGGGATTCCAATAGTAAACCTTATTGATTTAAATAATGATGAATCTATAAGTGCTATAATACCGGTGACTGAATTTAAAAATGATGAGTTCTTATTCTTCGCCACAAAACAAGGTGTTGTAAAAAGAACGAGTTTATCTGAGTTTGCAAGGGTAAATCGTAATGGGAAAATTGCATTATCTATCAAAGAAGACGATGAATTACTCTCGGTCAGAAAAACAACTGGATTTGATGATATAGTAATTGCATCAAGTGGAGGGAATTTAGTTTGGTTTGATGAAGCTCAAATCAGACAAATGGGTAGAACTGCTGCTGGAGTAAGAGGAATAAAACTACAAGATAATGAAGTTGCAATAGGAATGGAACTTGTAAATGAAAATCAAAATGTTTTAGTAATTACTTCTAGTGGGCTAGGCAAACAAACTCCAATTAATCAATACAGAAAAACAAATAGAGGTTCAAAAGGGGTAAAAACCATAAGTTTAACCGAGAGAACAGGTCAACTTATTGGAATGAAATCTGTTAATGGTGATGAGGATTTATTAATTATAACTGATAATGGGATAATTATAAGAACTTCATTAGAACAAGTTTCAATTTCAGGTAGAGCTACACAAGGTGTTAAAGTAATGAAATTGAATGAAGGTCATAATATTTCAGCCATAACCTTAACACCGAAAGAAGACAATGAAGAAGAAAACTTTGATTCAACATCTGATACAACAGCCGACCCTATACCCCATGATAACTCCGCAGAAAAATTAGTAGATGTTGCCATGTCAAACGATGATGAAGAAACCTCAACAGAAGAATAAAGTAAACTAATGTTCCACGTGGAACATTAGTTTTGTTGAATAGACATACTAATTT
>JGI24703J35330_11748661_pt1 | contig 23960 bp, 23 predicted proteins | sample TergutNt197P1_FD_35330 | JGI IMG/M metagenome (IMG submission 35330)
CTAGCAAAACCCTCAAAACTTATAATTACTACAAATGCCTATCTAGCAAACGTAAGCGTGGATGTACGCAACATAAGGCTGTTAGAAAAGATTGGATAGAGGAATTTGTTGTTCGGGAAACTGTAAATTATGTATTGCAAGATAAGGAAATAAATCGTATCGCTAAAATGTTAGTAGAGCTACAGGAGCGAGAAGATAGTGCAATCCCATTGTTACGAAGGGAACTTGCAGATGTAGAAAAAGGCTTAAAAAATATCGCAGATGCTATACAGCAAGGCATTATCACCAACACAACAAAACAGCGGCTTGAAGAGTTGGAATCCCTAAAATCTGATATAGAGGTAAAGTTATTGCAAGCGGAGTTAAACACTAATCTGCTCATTGAGGAACAAATAGTTTTCTGGATAAACCGTTTCAAAGGTGGAGATATGGCTGATAAAGCCTATCAACGAGCCATTATAGACATATTTGTAAATGCAGTTTATATATTTGACGATAAAATCGTACTGACCTATAACTTCAAAAATGATGCACGAGTGATAAGTAAAGATGACATTGAAATTTCGGATTTATCACAATCCGCCCCGTCATTAGGAACAGATGAGAATCACCCCACAAGATGGTTTTTTGCAAGGGAAGTATTAGTGGTGGTGTTTCCAATAGAACAGTTTGGTGATTTGTAGCCGCCAAGCTGTTTTTTTGATTGAAGCGGATACTTGTCTGTGCTAAAATAACCACAATGACAGGTCGTGAAAATTTCAGCTTGAATGGGTGGTAGCGTTAGGAGCAAAAGTTTTGTAGAAAAGGTATATGCAGAAGAAGTAAGGAAGGAGATTAGCGATGAACATCAGCAAACACGAAATGAGTTTGTCCACACCAAAAGAGAATTTTTACAACATCACAAGCAGTGTGAGGCAAATTGTTTCCGAAAGTGGCGTTAAAAATGGGATTGCGGTGGTTTTCTGCCCCCATACCACAGCAGGGATTACGATAAACGAAAACGCAGACCCTGATGTAATCCCCGATATGTTGCTTGGGCTTTCAAAGGCCTATCCTGACCGTGCAGAGTTTCGTCATGGTGAGGGTAATTCGGCGGCACATCTTAAAGCAACCGCCGTAGGTTCGGGAGTGACAATCATAATCGCAGATGGTAAGCCTGTTTTGGGTACATGGCAGGGAATATATTTTTGCGAATTTGATGCACCGAGAAATAGAAGATATTTTGTGCAGGTGATGGGGCATTAATATATAGAGGATTGTGGGCTTGCCATTTAGGCTTGTCCTGTGTCATAATACATAGGAAACATCCTTTGGTAATGTAAAGTGTCGTATGAAAATTGCGTGGCGTGCAAATAGTGCGCGCTTTCGGAGGGGGAGTATCTGTGAGACTAATCACAAGGGCAGACTTTGACGGTTTGGCATGTGGGACTGTATTGATGGAACTCGGTATAATAGACAGCTGGAAATTTGTGCATCCAAAGGATTTGCAGGATGGCAAAATTTTTGTTACCGAGGATGATATATTGGCAAATGTACCCTATGTACCCGGTTGCGGTATGTGGTTTGACCATCATGCCAGTGAGCTGGAGAGGGTAGGAGAAGTAGATGTAGAAGGTGCGCAGTACATGGCAGATAGTTGTGCGCGTATTGTTTATGAATATTATGGTGGTGACAATCGCCTTTCGCATTTAGAAGAAATGATAAAATGTGTGGATAAGGTGGACTCCGCAAAACTCACTATAGAAGAAATCACAAGCCCGCAAGGTTGGATTTTGATGGGCTTTATCATGGACCCGCGCACAGGCCTTGGCAGAAACAAAAATTTTGCAATATCAAACTGGAAGCTAATGGAAGACCTGATGGAGAACTGCCGCAACTACACTATAGATGAGCTGCTTATGTTACCCGATGTGGCGGCGCGTGTAGAGTATTATAACCAACAGTCGGCAGATTTTAAGGCGATGATTTTGAAGTATTCGCGTATAGAGGGTGATGTTGTCATCACTGACCTGCGCAGTGTAGATTTGTTGCATTCGGGCAACCGTTTTATCTTATACAGCCTTTTTCCGGAGCAAAACATTTCCATATGGGTTGTTGACGGCTTTGATGGTAACAACTGCTCTGTAGCTGTAGGGCATAGTATTGTAAACAGGACATCCGATGTAGATGTGGGTTCGGTCATGCTAAGGCATGGCGGTGGCGGGCATAAGCAAGTGGGTACTTGCCAAATCCCATACGAAGATGCAGACTCCACAATCGAAGAGCTTGTGAAGTTTTTTAATGAACATGAGCATAAAGAATAATGTTAAGGATGAGGCAAAAGGGCATATAGCGGCTATTGTAACGGTTTTTGTGTGGGGTACTGCGTTTATTGCAACGAGGCTGTTGTTGGCAGATTTTGTACCGCTCGAAATTATTTTTTTTCGATTTTGCATAGGCATTGTTGCCCTTATGATTGCTCATCCAAGGATACTTAGAATCAAGAGTATAAAAGAAGAACTGATGTTTGCGGCGGCGGGACTCTGTGGTGTCTCGCTGTATTTTTTGTTTGAAAATATCGCTCTTATGCATACCGCGGCTTCTAATGTGGGGGTTATTGTTTCTGTTTCGCCATTTTTTACTGCATTGTTTGCGACTTGGCTTTTGGAAGGAGAAAAGCCCAGGTCTAGTTTTTACATAGGGTTTGCCGCCGCGATGGCGGGGATTTTTTTGATTAGCTTCAATGGGATAACTGTGTTAGAACTTAGCCCCATCGGCGATGTGTTGGCAGTTTTGGCGGCTCTTGTATGGGGAGTGTATTCGATTTTGCTGAAAAAGATAAGTCGATTTGGATACAGCACCGTGCAGACAACACGCAGAATTTTTTGTTATGGCTTAATCATACTCATCCCCGCCTTGTTTTTATTCCCTTTCGAATTTGGGATTGAAAGATTTTTGCGGCCTACTAATATGTTTAATATTTTGTTCCTTGGGCTGGGTGCGTCGGCATTATGCTTTGCCTCTTGGAATTATTCTGTGCGGGCTTTGGGCGCGGTAAAGACAAGTATTTATATTTATCTAATACCTGTAATTACTGTGGTTGCATCCGTTATTGTGTTAGATGAAAGGGTTACATGGATGTTGGTGGCAGGTACTGTGTTGACTTTGGTTGGGCTGGCTGTATCAAGCAAACCCCTTTACATTCCTGCCAATAAGCGGTAAAGTACTGCTATGACAAAGTTTAAGGTACGGTTAAATATTTGGCAGGCAGTTTTATTTTTGGCAGTGATGTCGTTGCTGCTTACTTTGTTCTTGTTTTTGTTGCAGCCGTTGCCGTTTTCTTATGTATTTGCGAGCATTCGCGGGAGTAGCGGGCTTAACCTGTTTTTGAATTGGTTGCCCCTGTTTTTGCTTATGCTTTTTTTGTATTTTTGCGGTGCAGGAGCGGTAACTGCTTGTACTGTGACAGGTGCGGTTGGGATTGCGCTTGGGTTTGCCAATAGGACTAAGATTATCCTGCGTGGCGACCCGCTTGTGCCTTGGGATTTGCTCTTGGGCGGTGAGGTTGTCGGGATTGCGCATAGTTTTGGGATTGCCGCGATTTTGATGGTAGTCGGTGGAGCCTTGTTCTATATTTTGGCGGCTGTAGTAGCAGCCTGTTTAATCCGGAGCGAGGGTTTTAATTGGAAATGGCGTGTGGTAGGGGCATTGGCATGTGTAGTTTTTGCATTGCTTATTAATCGCCCACTTTATAATAATTGGCAGTTAAACGCTAATCTGCATGTTGAGGGAAATATCTGGAATCAGGTGAATCAGTTTAATTCTCGCGGATTTGTCTATAGCTTCATACATGCTTTTAATACAAACCGTGTTATGCGACCCGAGGGCTATGACCCGGATGCGGTACTGCATTGGATACGTAAGTCGAATACAAGTGGTGCGGAGAGATTGGCGGGGCAAGAGTTGCCTCATATCATCATGATAATGGCCGAGGCTTTTTCTGATATAAGCGATAGCCCGCATTTTGATTTTACCGATTTTACAGACCCGCTGGAAAACTGGCATGAGCTAATCGCCGAGGGGATTAGCGGTGATTTGGTCGTGTCGGTGCTGGGCGGGGGGACTGCACAGACGGAGTTTGATGTGCTTACGGGGCTTAATGCGCGGCAGTTTGCAGGTGTGCCTTTTGCTTTCAGAATGATAACGGATGAGTTTGAGTCCTTTGCTTCTATTGTAAACTCGCTTGGGTTTAGGTCAGAGTTTATGCATCCCGGGTTTGACTGGTTTTACAATCGACGCAATGTCTATCGTTTTATGGGTTTTGAGCGGCTTGTTTTTATAGATGAGTTTGATGATATTCCCACCAAGGGTATGTATATAAATGAACATGACACAATCAACCGTATCATGGAGATGTTTGCAGAGCATCGCAAAAACTTCCCCGGTATGCCGTATTTTAATTTTACCGTGACTATACAAAATCATGGGCCTTATGTAGATAAGTTTTTGTATGACGGGCCTGTGACGGAGGCTAATTTTGATACGGACTTAGAATTTGCGGAGATTGATATTAACGCGCTTTCCAATTATTTTCATGGGATTATTGATGCGGATGTGGAGCTGAGGCGGCTTGCGGACTATTTGCAGGCATTGGACGAGCCTGTGGTGCTTGTTTATTTTAGTGACCATAAGCCCGCTTTGCCGGCGAGGCTGTATGACACATTTATTCCGACTTTTGAGCCGGGGTCATTTGAGGATTTGACCAGACTTTTTAATGTGCCGTTTTTGATTTGGATGAATGATGCGGCTTTGGAATTATATGGGGTGTCCCATCCGTCGGAACTAAAACCAAACCCGGATGAGGAGATGCTGTTTTCTTCGCCGTTTTTTGGTGCATTTGTGATGGAAGTCTTAGGGATGACAAATCTGTCTCCGTTTTGGGATTTAAACATGGATTTGCGGCAGATGTTTCCCATTATGACAGAAATGAGGTCGTTTACGCCTTGCAGGATGATTAGCACATATATGACAGACTATCCATATCAATATCGAAGAAATAGCCTTTTGCTGTATCGCGACTGGTCGTATTTTAGGATTTTTGATGAACGGCGTTAAGGGGTCTTCGGAGAATAATAACGCAAGAGACGTAGCGGCTATTTCGTTGGGTGGGCGTTTTTTAACGTTTCTTGGACGGACTATGTATATCGGGTGGTTTGGTACAGCAAATCAGCTTTTGAATGCATTTACATTTGCTCTGCGCGTACCTAATGTAATTTTTACTGTGCTTGGTGCGGCACTGGGTACTGTGATGATACCGATTTACAGTTCCCTATTAGCAGAAAAAAAAGAAGCAGAAGCTAAACGATTTATTGATAATGTGATTACTATCAGTATTATTTTGCTCGGGTTGCTTGTGGCTGTAGGGCTGGCGGGCGCGCCACTGCTTGCGCGGGTGGTAGCGGGAGCTGATTTCGAAAATCCGGAGTATCTCATATTTGTGCTTAGGGTGCTAATCCCTGCTGTGATGTTTTTTGGGTTTGGGGCAATTTTTCAAGGGATTTTGCATTCTCATGGGATTTTTAGATTGCCTGCATTTGTCACCGCACCGGGTGGGATTATTCTCATTTTATATTTGATTTTATTTGGCAATCGGTTTGGGGTTACAGGGTTGGTTTTTGCGGCGGCGTTGGGGATTTTTATGCAACCGTTTATCATGTTGCCTGCCGTACATAAGCTGGGGTATCGCTATCGATTTTCTCTCAATTTGCGGGACAAAAATGTAAGAGCGGCAGGGCGACTCTGTGTGCCTGTGTTGATTTCTGTCGCTTCGTATCAATTCCATTTTATTTTTGGTCAGTCGGTGGCTTTGCGTTTTAATACAACGGCTGTAATGGATTATTCTCAAGAGATTGTACAGGTTTTTATTTTGACCATAGTGTATGCAATCGCCGCAGTTTATCTGCCAAAGTTGTCGGTGCAGTGGGCTAAGGCCGATATGGGTGGTTTTAATGAGAGCCTACGCTCTGCTATGGGGTATACGTTTTTTTTGGTATTGCCTGCGGCTGTGGGCTTTTTTATTTTGCGATTCGAAATAATGGAGTTTTTGCTTGGGTGGCAGGGGCAAGAAAGCTATGAGAGCATCCAACTGGCGGGCAATATGATGGGACTATATGCCGTTGCGGTGGTCGTGATTTCTTTTAAGGAAGTCGCTGACAGGGCGTTTTATTCGGGAAAGGACTCAAAGACACCTGCTATTTTTGGTGTGGTCATCATGGTGATTAATATATTAGTTACTATTTTGCTTATTTCGCGCATTGGGGTTTATGCAATGCCTGTGGCCTATGGTGTGGCGGCGGTTATCGGTTGCAGTGGGTTGGTTTTACGATTGCATCTGCGTACCGGATTTATTGATTTTAGGTTTTTGCGTGAGCTGTTTAAGGTAGTGGTGGCTGTACTGTTGATGGCTGTGGTTGCGTTTTATGCGCGGGGGCTAAGGCTTACGGGGGTGCTGATTGTGGACATGGTGGTGACGGCAATGTCGGGTGCGGCTGTTTATTTTGCGGTAGCATGGGCTTTAAAGGTATCTGCTGTATTTGCAGTGTTTAAGGGGCGAGCCAAATAGTGCAAAGAATATTAATAATCCTACCCAACCTAGACTTGGGAGGTACAGAAACGGTTGTTATGAACTACTTCCGCAACATAAGTGGTATTGTTTTTGATTTTGTGGTTCATGGCAAAGATGGTTACTATGAAGAAGAAGCACGCGCATTGGGTGCAAGAATTTTTCGTGTGCCTACACGTAGTGAGGGATTTGTAAAAAATATCCGTGCAATGCGCAGGCTCTACAAAAAACATCCGGAGTACGACAAGGTGATAGTCTGTACAGAACATGCCCTTGCATTCATAGAAATGGCGGTGGCGTGGGCATGTGGTGTAAAAACCCGTGTTGCGTGGAGTCATTTTTCTGATTATCAGGGGGCATCGCGAGTGAAGCGATGGGCGCATTATTTGGCGCGTCCTTTTTTGAGGCTGTTTGCAAATTTGTATTTTGCATGTACCGCGGACGCGGGTCGCTGGCTTTTTGGAAAAAAATATGTGGACAAATATTTGTCACATACATGGCCGGATTTTACATTAACTCGATGTGTTGACTTGCATAAAAAGCAGTTTCATATTATAAACAATGCTATAGACTTGGGGAAATTTAGTTTTTCAAAAGAGATAAGAAATAAAATCCGTGACAAATTTAATATCGGGGAGCAATTTGCAATTGGCATGGTGGCTCGCCTCACAGCGGTAAAAAACCATGATTTCGCGTTGGATGTCATAAATGAGTTGTCCGAGGGGGTATTCTTGGTCATCGGTGACGGAAAATTAAAAAGTCAACTGGTAGAAAAAGTCGAGCGATTGAATTTGACCGAACGTGTTATTTTTACGGGTGCAGTGGACAACCCCGGCGACTACTATCAAGCTCTCGACTTGTTGCTAATCCCGTCATTACATGAGGGATTGACTCTCGTGGCCATCGAAGCACAGGCGGCAGGATTGCCTGTTTTGCTTTCTGACACCATCACGGATGAAATAAAAATAAGTAATTATGCACATTTTTTGAGTTTGGAAGAAGGTGCGGAATATTGGGCAAAAACAGCGGCTTCTCTGAAAAAATCAGAAAGAGCATCGCCCGATTTATCAAGCTCGGGCTTTCATATATCGCATGAAGTGGAGAAATTTAGGGAGGTGCTATTGAGATGATAGACAAAAAAGGCAGGCTCTTTGGCTTAGTGAGCTTGATAGACCTGTTTGCGGTGGCAGTGGTCGCGGCGGTGGTTGCGGTGGTATATTTTAATGTAGGTGCGAGTGGCCGCCCTGTGGTCGGTGCGGAACAACCTGTTTATATCACGTTTTTTTCGCCTGCATTGGAGGACTTTACCGTTAACGCATTGGCAGAAAACACACCCGTAATTGATGATGCAAATGGGACATTCCTCGGTACGGTTGTTTCTGTTGCAGTCGGCGAAAGCATAGCAATCATGCCCGACATGCACGGAAACGAAGTCGCCTCACCGATGGATGGATTTTATTCTGTCGCGATTACATCGCGGGTGTATGGTGGGACAACAGGTGGTGCGGTTGTACTCGGCGGCAATGTCTATGCCGTGGGCGAAGAGGTCATCATCTGGGCAGGCAGGGCAAAAACAATGCTTCATATTTCTGATATACGAGTGGAGGAGTAGACATGAAAGACGGAAAAATTTTTGGACTTGTAAACATCATTGACCTGTTGATTATAATCGCGCTTGTCGGCGCGGCGGTATTTGGGGTTTGGCAGTTTAATGCAGGGCGTGGGGTTGTGTTCGCGCCTGTGGAGACGAGAGAGTTTATAATTTCTTTCTTTACAGAAGAAGTCGAGGATTTTACGGCATTTGCAGTAGAAGTCGGCGACTCGGTCGTAGACCATGGCCGTAACGTACCCTTGGGTACAGTCACCGCTGTAGAAGTCGCTGATGCAAGGGTTTGGAATGCTGACCAATACGGTGTTGCCGTAGCAAGTCCAAAGCCGGGTTTTTCTTCGATAGAAATAAGTGCGCGGCTGACTGCACAACCTACAGAACATGGGATTATAATCGCGGGCAATCGCTACGGAATCGGCCATAGTCTGGCAGTGCGTGCAGGGCGCGGTACTATATTTATGAGAATTTCAGGTCTTGAGGAAGTTTCATGAACACAGGCAGTGTCGTTATAAAAAAAGTCATCGCCTTTTTATCATGGCTAAACTATTATTTTGAGTATAGCTTGATTTTTCGCGGATTTGTCGCCGTAAAAAAAGCGGCGGGCGGTAGCTATATCTTGCAGGGCTTTTTGCATACAGAGCGCGACTACTGGCAAGGCTCATTGATTTTTAAATTTATTGCATTGATTGTGGGTGGAGTTTTTGCGACTGTTGGGTGGTTTGTGCGTCTTGTTGCGCAGTGGAACAAGACAAGCATTAACAGGCGGATTTATCTTGCTTGTACTGCTGTAAAACGAAATAAAACACTTTACGGCTGTGTACCTGCGCGACTTTTGCGTTGGTATTTTGGCGAAGCCACTTGCGTCTTGAAGCTGTCATACATGGTTTTTTTGCTTGGTGTCCTCGTAATCCCAAGCCCCATGTGGAATAATATGTTTTTGCTCCTTAGTGCGGTGTTTTTTGCGGGTGTTTTTATTTTGCAGTGGTTGTTTCGCACGGGTGGTGCAGAAAAGCCGGAACTCGCACATATTTCGCCCGCGCTTGTTTTGTTTGTTTTTTTCTGCGCATTCAGTATCGTGACCGGATATGGTGGCGGAGATAGCTTGCGTGTTTTTATCATTTTTTTTGCATGTGTTGTGCATTCCGTGATTGTGTCATTTGTCTTTTGCGAAAAAAACGACATCAGGCTGTTTTTTACCATGGCCTCTGTCGCGCTTGTGATTGCGGCGTTATTTGGCTTTTACCAATTCGCCATGGGCATAGAAATCCAAGCCGCATTTACCGACCTCGGCGCAAGCCCCGGCCTTTCTCGACTGTATTCTACACTGGGGAATCCCAACAATGACGCACAGGCATGGGCTATGCTTTTGCCCTTTGTGCTTGCCGTTGCCATTACCGTAAAATGTGATACCCGCAGGATTGTTTTGCTTGGTGTGATTTTAGTCGTGGTGGCGGCGTTCGCGCTTACGTATTCTCGGGCGGGATATGTTGCACTTTTGGCCGGGGTTGGTGTATTTGTGCTGATGACTGCACCCAGACTTGTGCCTATTGGTTTGATTGTGCTTGTATTGGCGTTGCCATTTATCCCCGCAGGTATTTTGGAGCGACTTTTTACACTGGGACAGGATACCTCCAGCCAGTACCGCTTTTTAATCTGGGGCGGTGTATTGCGAATGCTCGAAGATTTTTGGGTGCAAGGTATAGGAATGGGTCCCGCCGCTTTTATCAGAATCTATCGCGGCTATGCCCACCCCCTCGCCGAACGTGCTATGCACTCGCATAATATGTTCCTCGACCTCATCACCCATAGCGGAATCGGCGCGCTTATTGCATTTTTGGCATATCTTTTCCGTTTGTTTAAGCGTGGAATTTCTTCATTTGTATCCTCCGACGACAACGAACACAGGGTCTACATGGCCGCAGGTGTCGCCGCGCTTGCCGTTTTTGTCGTTTTCGGAGTAGGGGAATATGTATGGTTTTATCCACGAGTCATGCTTGTTTTTTGGGTCATCGCAGGCTTGGTTGGGGGGATGGCTCGTGCAAAATAGGGAGTGACCAAAGTGCGTTGGCAGATGTCGCGAGCGCAAGTTGCCAACGCACTTCGGCCGCTCCTGCAACATTCCATGTGGAAGTAATAGAGCGATTATGCGGGTTTGAGCGGTTTTGACCAAAACATCTACGGCTACCTCCTGATATGTTTTCTGCTGTACCATGATGAAAAATTAAGCGGTGTTAAGCAACCCATACTCAAATATGAAGCAGAGGGGTAATATTGATTTAGCTGTATCTGATTGGTATGCATTCCGGTTATGGTACTCGCACTTGCCAGCCTGTAGCAGTAGGAAAATATGCGCCATCTGGAGTCCATGCCGAGTAGTAGTATGTGCCTGTCTCACTTATGGAAAAATCTGTTATCCCTACTCTGTAAACCCATTCTACGCCCTCAATAAAGTTGCTACCGTCATAGATACGTATTCCTCTTTCACCTTCAACAGTCGAACGGTATATATAGAAATAATCGTCGATAGTAGGTGAGAGGGCTTTTAATAACACTCCATAGTTGGTACGTTCTGCTGCGAATCGTGCAGAAGGTTCTCTGTATGGAATAAGCACAAGTCTATCAAATCCTCCATAATATCTTATTTCTTGGATGTCTGTTGTTTGTGTGTTTACAATAAATCTCATGACTACTTCTCCCGTATAAGAGTTGTTATGGATTAACTCAACCAGCCCATCGTCGTGATGGCTGATTGTTAACGGCCATCTGCCGATGCCTACGTCATAATGAACACCATATTCACTAAAACTAATTATAAGAGCCGATGTATTCCAATTTTCTATTGAGTCTGCATAAAAATAATTTCTATCAACCCATGTCCCTTCTATCCGTGAGAGTATCTCTGATAGAGACGGCGATTCGTTTTGTGGTTGAGGTGATGGATGAGGCATTACACCTAATGACGTGTTTGTCCGGCTACCTATATAGATTGTTGCTGTATTTCCATCCCACTCCACAGGATAACCCAGAGCCTCGGATATAGCTCGTGCAGGCAGGAATGTCCTTCCCCCTGATGTAAAAGGCCTCTCTTCTTCCGATAAATTTAAGCGATTACCATTTACCACTACATGGTTTACGCTAAACACAACCTCCAGTAATGCTGTGTTTGCAAGTACTGCCACAGACGACGTTAATAAAATAGTCAACAATGCACCTGTGATTAATCCTTTTGCAAATCCTTTATTTCTATTCATTATATTTTCCCCTTTTTGTTTTTATATCTCTCGTGTTATATCATTATTCAATCATTGCATCTGCAAAGGCAAATCTGGATGTTGAGCCTATTGCGCCCTGTGTTCCAACACTTTCTATACGCAGTTGTATTACGCCAGTTACATTTACAGAAATATGCCTTGGTAAATCTTGAGCTTCGATTTCAAACGACCCAAGCAGCCTCCCATCACCATAGAAATTAAAGGTGGTGCTGGACATATGTGTACCATCTACTCGTCCAATGTAACCGGATAAGTTTGTAAATTGAGCGTTTAGGTTGTGAAGTGTAAACCATGTGTTTCCACCAACAAAAACCAGAGGACCACCATAGGCAACACCTGCCATTGTAACTTGTCCGGGCGTTGTTATATTACCCGCATGTCCCCTGCTTCTATCGTAATACGGTACAGTATGAAGAAACGGAGAGCCGCTTGGCACAGCCCCGATATACACAGTCCCTGTACTTCCGTCCCAGTTTATAGGTTGCCCCAGTGCTTCGGAAATTGCTCTGACCGGTAAAAAAGTTCTTCCTGCTGAAATAAAAGGCCTCTCTTCTTCCGATAAATTTAAGCGATTACCATTTACCACAACATGGTTTACGTTAAACACAACCTCCAGGAATGCTGTGTTTGCAAGTACTGCCACGGACGACGTTAATAAAACAGTAAGTAATACTCCTGATATAAAGCCTTTTGCACGTTCCTTCATTATCATGTTTTTTTTCATCTTGTTTCGCCCCTTCCAAATTCAATGCCTGTAGGTAGTCTGCGCAGTGTAGACCTTTGTGAGTGGAGTGAAGTCGATATGATATTCGGTAAAAATACGTTGCTATCAATGGTTGAACTATTAATAATTTCGGTTACGCCATAGATTTCTTGATAAAATGAGATGCTCACACGATGAAGGTTGCCCTCACTCGTAATGACCCAATTTCTAGCGGCGTCGCTCCACGAAATATTTTCTAAAACTCTCATGACAGTTGTGTTGCTTCCCCAAAGTCTGACAGGTATCCACAAGCTATTATCATTCCTGATTGCGTGAGTTGTTGATGATACATTAACATGTTTTACATCTTCCATGACGCGCACTGGTTTTGTACGACGGATTGTGCCTGAGCCATCAAAAAGTTGTCCCAACACTCCATCATTGAAGCCCCATGTCCATAGGCTATTATCATTCCTGATGACGGCAATATGTTGGTGAGCAGCTGAGACGTACATGACATCGTCCATTAATTTTACAGGAGTATGCCGTGGTACAAAAAATGCAGTTTCATCTAAAAGGACCCCGCTAGAATTTGAACCCCAACCCCATAGTGTACCATCGGAGGTTATTGCTGTGGTGTAATGATGCCCTGAGGAAACATGGACGACATCTTCCATTATCAATGTTGCGGGGCGTTTTTGACGTATTCCTAAAAATAATGATAAATCATCATCACACCAATGTTCAACAAAACCCCATTCCCATAGTTGTCCATCTGTCGTAATTACAGTCGTAGATTTCCCTCCAAACTCCCATCTTGTATCAACAAAAGCAATATTTTCCATTATTTTTACTGGCCTAAATCGGTTTTCTGTTGTCCCATCACCCAATTGTCCATACTCATTTAAGCCCCAGCCCCACAGAGTGTTATCGGATGTAATGGCAAAGGCATAGCCCCCCATGGGTGAAGTTGCAAAATTTACGACATCTTCCATTATTATATCTGGTCGGGTTTGCGCTCTAATGATAGGGCGATGAGAAGAAGCATAGGCAGATGCCATAGCATGATGTGAATAAAAATTATCCCACCAGCCCCATAGGTTGCCGTCGGCATCCAGTGCCATGAGATACATCTCTGACACGCCTGTTTCTAAAAAATTAAGTAAAAACCTTTCAGCAGTATTTAATCCTTTATAATAATCACGCATCTCGTTTGTATTGATTAATATAGTCATCTCATCGTGGATAAAGCCAATGTAAAAACCTGTTAAGTTACCAATCAACCGCAATTGAACATAAATATTACCGTGTATTTTAGCAGCAAATGGATGGAACTCGTCAGCACTAATCCCTGTAAAGTAACCGTCGCCGGATATACCTCCTTGCGCAGGCAAAGTCATTCGGTTGCCATTAACATAAAATGTGGTATCTGCAATTATGGCAGCTGTTTGATTCATCGGCATATGCTGCATTTCTCTACCGATAGGCAAATAAGGGGTATTTGTGTAAATTCTTGTCGTCATTGCAATTTCGTCCCATGTCATATTAAATTGTGCTGCTGTTCCATTTAGCACATAAGCTAAATCCATTAACATAAAGTAATTTGTACCGCGAATGTTATATCCGGCAATTTGAACGGGTTGACCGTTTACTATAATCCTATGTGTCGTTGGCGTAGCTGTCTCTTGTGCATATGCAGTTAAAACAACTGGCAGGGTAAAAAAACTGCAAATCATACAAAAAACCAAAACTTTTAATTTTTTTCTACACAGGTTCATGTTGTCTCTCCCTTTCTTCATTTTTATTTGAGCCTATTATAATAAGTACAGGCAATACGAACTCAAATAGCAATATAAGACCGGTAATGCCGCCTATACCTAAATATCCAAAAGTACCATTGGCTAAATTAATAAGAGTATGAAATGCTGCAACGGCAATGTATATTGTCCCAAGAGTGCGTATGAATTTAGCCTTTTGGAGATTTTGGCAGTTGATAATACACATGATACCAATAAAAATGCTAAACCCTCCCAATAATGTATTTACTGTGTAATAAAACTCCCAAGCAAGGCGCATGTCTTGCCCACCAAATAAAAATAGCCAAGCATCTATAGTCACCAATGCAAACATAGCAGCTATTGAGCCAATCGCACCAAAAACAATAAATAAAATGCCTGGGATTTTTATTAAATTTTTTCCGGGTGAGACAGTTTGTGGTCTGCTCGACGAGCCTATCCCGCAAGCAGGGCAAAAAGCCGAGGCCACTTCAAACTTGTGTCCGCAACCTGTGCAAAAATTTAGTTTCACATCTTGTTGATTCATGTTACCCTCCGATTTGCCGCTTTTCGGCGTTAAGTTAATAGATTTGTTAAAGCACAGCTAATTAATTTGAAATTGGACTCGCCTGTCGTTGAAAAAGTGGTGAAGTGTTCGCGATTTTCGCCTCAGTCGAGTCCATCTCTCATTTAATTCGCTTTTACCTACGAGAAAAAGCAAAATCATCCCATAGACTTGCCCATTAAAAAAGGTGCGTAGGGACGGCAAAAAATTGCCATCACCTACACACCAATAAAATTCAATCTACCAAAATACAACAAACCAAAGAGAGCATGTTTACAGTGAATGTCAACAATGCTAAACTATGCCTTGCGTAGCGGCAGGTTAAGCCTGTGTGTGTTAGGTGATGTCTTGAATCCCTACACTCGCCGTTTGGTGTTGGTCGCACCTCACGGTCGCTGCGATTTTTTGTTACTTTAGCATATTAGCATGTTTTTTACAAATAATGCAAATTATTTTTATAATATGATACAAAGCTACAAATGTTTTGTTGTTTTGGCAAAACTAAAGGTAGCTTTTTGTAGTGATAAGGGGGGTGCCTCTTTAAGCAGCATTGCAGTGTTTATGCGTGCCGGAACGCTTCAAGCCAAAACATCTAAACCGTAGCATCTAGCGGAAATGGAAGTATCTGCCTAATTTGTTGTCTCACAAGTTGCCGAGCGGTTTAGACCAAAACATCTACGGTCTGCATTATCTTGGTAATTCCGTCGTTTTGCATATGTGCCGCCATGGTATTGATGTAGTTTTCGCGTGTGTTGTATAGGGAGATTAGGGTTTCGTATAATGACGTTGCTGTCATTTTTTCTTCTTGTAAAACAAGTGAGAGGCCCTGTTTTTCGAAAGATTCGGCATTTTGGATTTGGTCGCCGCGGCTTTTTCCCTTTGGTAGGGGGATGAGCAAATGCGGCTTTTTTAGTGCAAGCAATTCGAAGATTGTGTTGGCACCTGCGCGAGAAAGCACAATATCGGCGGCGGCGAGTGCATCCGGCATTGTATCGGACAGGTATTCAAACTCAGCGTAGTTTTTGTCTTTTATGCCCGAGAGGTTGCCTCTGCCGCATAGATGGATTATTTGAAATTTTTGTGTCAACTGTGGCAATGCCTCACGGACGCATGTGTTGATGGCCGCCGCACCTTGACTGCCGCCTGTCACTAGGAGGATGGGTTTTTCTCCGACTGAAAGGCCGGATGATTTTATCCCATACAATCGGTCGCCATCCGACAGGTTGCGGCGGATGGGTGTGCCTGTGAGTACTGCTTTTTTGCGCATTTTTTGTGGCAAAAATTCGATGGTTTCCGGAAAAGAAACACAGATTTTATTAGAAAAAGGCATTACAAGGCGGTTTGCAAGACCGGGTGTGATGTCAGATTCGTGGATGATAACCCGTACACCACATAGCCGAGCCGCCGCAATTACGGGTACTACGACAAAACCGCCTTTGGAAAAGACGATGTCGGGTTTTATCTTTTTTATTATTTTTAATGCGTCGCCGAGACCCTTTGCTACACGAAAGATGTCTGTTATGTTCTTTAAATCAAAATATCGCCTGAGCTTTCCCGATGAAATCCCGTAAAAAGGCAATCCTTCTGCCTCTGCAAGGTCGCGCTCGGGGCCTGTGTGGCTACCGATATAGTGGATTTCGTAGCCTTTGTCCTTTAGAGAAGGAATAAGTGCCAGGTTAGGAATCACATGTCCCGCAGTTCCACCGCCTGTTAATATAATTTTTTTCATTATTTAACACGCTCCCAGTATATATGCTATAATCCCATTATAACAGAAATTATAGCGAAAAATGGCCTAAGAGGGTGTGTTAAGTTATGAAAATTTTATATATCTACGGTAGCATTTCCGGTTATGACCACGGACTCGGCAATTTAATAAAACGCACAAAGTCGGTATTTGAAGAGCTAGAGGCAGAGACAGAAACAATAGACCTCGGTGAGTTGCACCCGCCATATTATGATGGTGATACGACAGGTGCGATGGATGGTGTAATCGAAAAAATAAAGGAGGCCGACGGAGTAGTCTTTGCGACGACGGCTCAGATATACGCGCCTACGGCAATCTTGCAAACATTTTTGGAATATATGGAGCATGGCGAATATGAGGATATTTTAAAGGGAAAGCATTGTATGCTTATCGCGTTGTCACGTAGCAGCGGCGAAAAATCGGTGCTGGACTATCTCGCACGCATTGTGCATCATTATGGAGGATATGCGGCGGCAAAAATCGGCTTGAGAGCCTCGCATTTAAGCACTCTTGATGACGGGACGACGGGCGATTTTGTAGACAGTATTGCAGAAGATTTTTACAGAGCCGTGCATAAAAATCGGCAGTATATTGTCCCTACAGATTATGCCGACGGTTTTGGAGCTCCTTTGACAGCCGTAGAAGCTCCAAAAGAAGCCCCTCAAAAGGAGCAAGCCTTTGAGCAAATAAATTCATTCTCCGATTCGGAAGAAAAGGAAATAGACGAATTATCATTCTTGTTTTCGAAAAAATACTCAAAAGAACCTGTCTTGCCGGAAGCGATAGATGCGCCAAAGCCTTCTGTAGCAAGCATCCCCGCCCCTGTAAATATAGGTGCAGGAGAAATCGAAAAGCGTACAATAGCTCTACCGGAGTATTTTCAGTCATCGCTTTCGGCAGGGCTACAGGCCGTAATACAAATCAATATTACGGGTAGCGAAAAATTTGACGGCTTCCTGTATATTCACAGTACAGAATGCACCTATACCGAAGGCACGGCACCTGCGCCGGATATTACAATCATGGCGGACACCACCATCTGGAAGGACGTACTCAACAACAAAACAACAGCACAAAAAGCGTTTATGATAGGCGGAATAAAAGTACGTGGTGACTTTGTTCTGCTTACAAAATTTGATACTCTGTTTGTATTCCCCGATGCATAAGGTAGATATATTGGGTGTTCCGTTTGCCTGTTTGACACAGGCGGAAGCTGTAGAAAAAATTTTTGGCTATCTCAAAGAAAACCATAACCATATAATCGTAACACCAAACCCCGAAGGGGTTATGCAAGCGCGCCGCAACCCTGCATTTTATGAGGCTTTGTACAGTGCCGACCTGTCTCTCGCAGATGGGACGGGCATTGTCATTGCCTCTGTTTTTTTGCAGGATGGGCAGACCCATAGACGCTTACCCGAGCGTGTACGTGGAGTGGATACGATGTTTGCGTTATTAGAAAAAACATGCGAAAGCAAACGCGAAACAACCGCGTATTTTCTCGGAGGCGCGGCAGGTGTTGCAGAAAAGGCAAAGCAAAATATAGAGTCACGGTATTCAAATTTCAAGGTGGTCGGTACTCATGACGGATTTTTTACAGCAGAACAAGAGCCTGATATTGTTGCAGAAATAAATGACCTGTCGCCTGATATTTTGCTCGTATGTACAGGTATGCCTCGTGCAGAATTGTGGGCGACAAAAAACCGCAATATCAATGCCCGTGTAACCATGTGCCTCGGTGGTACGATTGATATAATGGCTGGTACGGTAAAACTTGCACCGCCTCTTATGCGAAAGCTTGGGCTGGAATGGCTCAACAGATTGTTTCGCCAGCCGCAGAGGTTTTTTAGGATGCTGGACATCCCTCGGTTTATGTGGGCCGTGTTGGTTAAGAAGGTGCTGGGATAACAGATTGCATCATGTGTTTAATCTGTGTTAGAATGCGGGATGTAACTATGAAGTTGGGGGAATCCTGATTGAAATATGTACTTTTAGTACTATGCATATCGCTGTTGTCTGCATGTGCGGGTGACCACCGCTCGCGTGACGACAGGCCTAATGTACGGATAGGGTATTTGCCGATTACACATGCGATGGCACTTTTTGTGGCTAATGATATGCTCTGTGATGACGCGCCCTACGGCATGGTGCTGGAGAGATTCAGTTCTTGGCCTGATTTGATGGATGCATTAAATGGCGGACATATTGACGGGGCATCTGTACTTATTCAGCTTGCGATGGCATCCCACTATGCGGGTGTAGATTTGCGTGCCGTGGCACTTGGCCACCGCGACGGAAACATAGTTGCTGTAGCAAATTACATAGAAACAGTGCAGGATTTGCGCGGTAGGATAGTGGCCATACCCAGCCCTATGTCTACGCATAGCTTTCTGCTAAAGATGCTGTTATGGGAAAACGGCATGACTGACGATGATGTTACGATTATACAATTGCCGCCTGCGGAGATGGTACCCGCGCTGGCGAGCGGCAGTATTTCGGGATATGTGGTGGCGGAGCCTTTTGGTGCGAGAGCCGTCACCCTCGGTGTCGGCAGAAAGCTGGCAGAATCGGGGGAGATATGGGAAAACTCGATTTGCTGTGCCTTAGTTTTTTCATCTGATTTTATTAAGAATAATGCGGAGGCCGCCGACTTTATTTTACAAAAATATCACGAGGCCGCTGACTTTTTGCAACAAAACCTACATCCGATGTCAGACAATATCCAAGAAATCGCCATGCGCCACCTCTTGATAGACGAAGAGACACTCATGTACTCCATAGAGTGGATTTCGTTTGATTCTCTTTTTATAGATGAAGAAGAATATGCCGAGCTTTATCGCCTTACCATGGAACTTGGGTTGTTATCATCGCCGCCGCCCTTTGATGATTTTATTAATTCGGTCATCGAGAGGAGGCCGTAAGTATGAAGAAAATGATTGCATCATTTTTGCATAAACTCTTGTTTGCTATTTTCGCGGTGATTATTTTGATTGCTACATGGCATTTAATCGTTGTGTTTGGCGGATTTAATCACGCGCTGTTTCCGCCGCCATTAGTCGTTTTTGCGACACTCAGAGACATGATTTCCTCGGGCGAAATTTTTGTGCATATCAGGATTAGCTTGTGGAGATTTTTTGTCGGGTACTCGCTGGCTGTGTTTGTTGGGCTTGTTTTGGGGCTTATTGTGGGGCGTGTAAACTTTCTTTCCAAGCTTGTCGAACCGCTTATTCAGCTCATACGGCCGGTCGCACCCGTCGCTTGGCTCCCCTTTATAGTATTGCTTTTTGGGATTGGGGACATGCCCGCGATTATGGTTATTTTTATTGCCGCATTCTATCCGGTGCTGATGTCCACCATCACCGGTTCCAAAAAAGTGGACAAGCGTTATATGGATGTGGCAAAAATGTTCGAAATAAAACAGCCGCAGGTTTTTTTAAAAATTATTTTGCCCGCGATTTTTCCATACATAGCTAACGGAATGCACATGGGGCTTGGCACTGCGTGGGTTTTCCTTGTAGCGGGCGAGATGATGGGTGTACGCTCAGGTTTGGGTTTTTTGATTATGGATTCTCGTAACAATATGCAACCCGAGGTTTTACTTGCAACGATTTGTGTGATTGCATTGCTAGGGCTTTCATTGGATAAAATCATCACATTGTTTGAAAGCCGCGTAAACAAGCACTGGGGAATAGGGGAGGGTGAATAATGTTTATAGATATAGATAATGTGAGTAAAACATTTTTGCATAACAAGACCCCAATCCTTGCATTAAAAGAAATTGACCTCACCATAGAAAAAGGTGAGTTTGTGTGTTTTTTGGGGCCGTCGGGTTGTGGAAAAACCACTTTATTAAACATGCTCGCGGGCTATGATACCCCCTCCGAGGGAGAAATCAAAATCGACGGCGAAATCGTAACAAAACCCTCAATCAAGCGTGTTACGGTTTTCCAAGGATATGGGCTTTTGCCATGGCGAACGGCACGCAAAAATATAGAACTCGGTCTTGAGTCCAAAAAAATAAATAAACACGAGCGTAAAAAAATCGTAGATGAATATATTGATATGGTAGGACTCACAGACTTTGCCGACCATTTTCCATATGAGATGTCCGGCGGAATGCGCCAAAAAGTCGCCATAGCGCGCGCTTTGGCTGTAGACCCGGAGATTATCTTTATGGATGAGCCATTTAATGCCTTGGATTTGATTTCGCGTTCTTCCATCCAGAATAGTGTCGTTGACTTTTGGGAAAAGAAAAAAAAGACAATAATATTTGTGACGCATTTTATAAATGAGGCAATCAAGCTCGCTAACCGTATCGTTATTTTTTCGCCATATCCGGGCATCGTCGTTCGGATTTTGAAAGTTCCGCCGGGCGCGAAAATAGACGACTCGCCCGAGTATAATGCCATAAGAAACGAAATCATAGATGTATGTGAGGTTTTGGCTTGAGTATTTGTTTAATTGCAACCGCCGCTTTTGGATTAGAATCCGTGGTAAAGCGTGAGGTAAGTGAGCTTGGATTTAAGGATATAAAATGTCTGGACGGCAAGGTGGAGTTTTCTTCTCATAACGGTGACTTGTTTGATGCAATCGCTCGTGCAAATCTGTGGCTACGTTCTGCTGACCGCATTTTAGTCAAAATCGGAGAATTTCCTGCCACAACTTTTGACGATTTATTCGAAAAAACAAAGGCACTCTCATGGGAAGAGTGGATTCCTGTAGATGGAAAATTTACCGTTACAGGCAAGTCTGTACGGTCGGGCTTGTTTAGCGTACCTGATGTGCAGTCCATCGTAAAAAAAGCAGTGGTAGAAAAGCTCCGCCAAAAGTACAAGGTCGAGTGGTTTAAGGAAACAGGAGCCGATTACACCATACAGGTCGCCTTGTTAAAGGATATGGCTACGCTTACCATAGACACTACAGGCGTAGGCAATGGTCTGCACAAACGCGGCTACCGCGCTCGCGCAACCCGCGCACCTATGAAAGAAACAATGGCCGCCGCGCTTATTTCTCTCGCACGTTATAATGGGAAAAAGCCATTCTTTGACCCATGCTGTGGTAGCGGAACCCTGCCGATAGAGACCGCACTCATCGCAAAAAATATCGCGCCCGGCCTTTCTCGCAAATTTGCCTGTGAAAAATGGAAAATCCCGCAAAAAACATGGAAAGATGCACGCGCCGAAGCATACGCGGCAATCAAGACAGAGGCAGAGCCCATCATCCACGCCGCCGACATCTCTCTCGAGGCCGTAGAACTTGCCCAGGCAAATGCAGAACTTGCAGGCGTAGACGATTGCATTGTCTTTCATCATCGACCTGCGTCACAGACCATCCTGCCATCTGACAGCGGCATAGCCATCATAAATCCACCCTATGGAGAACGCCTCGGTGCAATCAAAGAAGCAGAGACCTTATATGCCGAGCTTGGCAAAATATTTAACCCGACACGATGGAATGTATATGTAATCACCCCCGATGAGTTTTTTGAGTCATCGTATAAAAAGAAGGCAAGAGCAAAGCGCAAGCTGTTTAACGGCATGATAAAAACTGATTACTATCAATATTTTTGAGGGGGCTTGAGATGAGATTCAAAATATTTGCAGTTGTATTGTTTTCGATAGTGTTGGTGGCGTTTGCCGGTTGTAGCAATGTAGAAATACCCGACGCAAATGAAGTATTTTCCATAGGAAGCGGTCAACAAACATTCCGTTTTATGGTGGTAGATGCAGACAATAATGCTACTGCATGGGATGTAAGCACAAATGAAAGTATCGTGGGTGCGGCATTGCTGGATGTTGACCTAATCGCAGGAGATGTTTCTGCATGGGGTTTGTTTGTTACTACCGTAAACGGCATAACCGCCGACTTTGATGCGGATGGTTCATGGTGGGCTTTATATGTCAACGGTGAAATGGCAATGCAAGGCATAGATGACATCATTATTGATACCGAAAGTGAATATGTATTTGTATTTACAGTAGGGTGATGCAGACTAATCCGTCCGGACTTTCTACACGCTACTTGGTCATTTTTGCGATGCTCGGTGCGATGATGTTTGTCTCGCGTTTGCTGATGATGGCGATTCCCAACGTACATGTACTTGGGCTGTTTATTGCCGCATTTACGCTCACTTATCGCGCAAGAGCATTGATGCCGATATATGTTTTTGTTTTGCTCGATGGTCTTTACCAGGGGTTTTCTATTTGGTGGATTCCTAATTTATATGTATGGTTGCCGCTTTGGCTTGCGTTTATGGCCGTGGGCAAAGCAAATCTGACGAGCAAATCAAGACCACCCATATACATGGTTTTATGTGCTTTGCATGGGCTTTCTTTTGGTACAATTTACGCGCCGGCACACGCGCTGTTTTTTGGCCTTAGCTTCTATGGTATGTTGGCATGGATAGCTGCGGGTTTGTATTTTGATATAATACATGCGATTGGGAATTTTGCGGCGGCTACTTTGGTTGTACCATTGGTTAGCTTGTTAAAAAAACTGGATTAGGCGGGAGGTTTTCTTATGCCCGAGTCAAGAAAATTTGTCGTAAAGATGTTGGAGAATTTTATTTTTATATCATTGTTATTTGGGTTTTTCTCTGTGCCTGTCTATGTGGAGATGTTGACGTTTAGATTTGTTTTTATTGTTGGTGTGGCTATAGCCTTGGTAATAGTGGGTAGTACGTTTTCAAGGCGCAGAGTGATGATTGGGCGTGGGTTTATTGACTTTATGCCTGTGGCTTTTGTTCCACTTTCTTTTTGGGCGGCGCGTGGACAGCATTTTGGACTTGTTACGATATTTTCTGTTGTGATGGTTGTTGTTATAATAATGAGTTTTGTGGTTTTACATATGGCAAAGATGGACGAAACACTGGAGGTCTTGCCCCTCTCTTCTGCCGCACCCTTGCGCCGTATTATCGGATTCAACTATAGGATGATGGCAGGACTTGCGGGGCTTATTTTGGTACTTGGGGTGCTGACATTTTTTATCATTGTCATACCTGCTTTTGCCATAATTGCAGAAATTTTTCCGGGTTTACCCGATTTTAGGCAGACTGAGCGTTATGATGGGGGTCGTTCATTGTTTCCCATGGGCGGCCCCGAGCGACCGGATGCATTAGGGATGCTTTCGCTCAGGAACGACCCGTCACCCATCATGCGTATTATTGGGGTGGTTGTACAGACTGTGTTTATTGTATTTATTGTATTTTCTCTGGTGTTCTGTGCATATATGGTCATCCGTGCATTTTTGAAATGGAGCAGTACACGAGCAGTATTTTATGAACAAACCGCAAAAGACATGGACTCGGCAGACGAAAAGGAATTTATCTTGCCTTTCAAAAAAAGAGACACATCGCAACCCACAAACGAAATCCGCCGCCGCTTTAGAGCCGCCATAAAACGTCACATGAAAAACGGCGTGCCGATTGAAAAATCTGACACGCCGTCTGATATGCAGTTGAGAATCGCAGAGGATATAGGGGTAGGCGAGTATGAGAAGGCAAGGTATGGGAACCTTACATAACTACAGGTGCGGCGATACCCAGCAGACCCAGTCCTGTTTTTAGTACCTGACGCACAGCGGCTGTGAGTGCAAGCCTTGCGCGGCGCAGGGGTTCTTCTTCTGCCAAGATTTGATGCTTATGGTAGAAGGCGTTATAGGCTTGTGCCAGTGCGATTAGGTGGCGAGCGATG
>JGI24703J35330_11748660_pt1 | contig 23915 bp, 17 predicted proteins | sample TergutNt197P1_FD_35330 | JGI IMG/M metagenome (IMG submission 35330)
TGTCGCCGAGCAGTCCGCTTGAAGAGCTTTGCTTCGTCGAGATACCCCCACTACAGACGGGCAGAGCCCGCCTTTCGGGGGGATACTCTTGTTTTGCTTTGCTAGTCTGCAAATGAATCAAAATATCCCTGTACTAAAACAATCGGTGTACCTTTATCACCAGAACCGCTGGTTAAGTCGCAGAGGCTTCCGAGTAGGTCGGTCAATCGGCGTGGGGTTGTACCTTGAGATGCCATGTCACCGGTTAGGTCTGATTTTTTGTTGCGGATTGCTTCTTTAATCGCTTCTTCGTCACCGCCGATGTTGTCGGCTAAATATTTTAGCTTTACTTCGTTAGGAACGCCGTCAAGCCCTTTAGTATACCCTGGTGACACCACAGGGTCGGCGAGTTCCCAGATTCCGCCTACCGGGTCTTTAAAAGCACCGTCGCCATATACTAAAACTTCGATTTTTTTGCCACTAAGCTGGAACAGGCGTTCTGATAAATCGTTCGCAAACTTTTCTGAATCTCTCGGAAATAGCTTGACACTATCATCAGTCGACAAATTCGAGCCGAGCAAACCATACTCACCATGCCAACCGTGAGCATCTGTTGGAGTGTTCAGGATTTCATCAACACCGCCGACAATTTCAGACCCCGCCGCTTTGAGCAGGCGTTTTGAACGATGGCGTGAATGAATGTCTGCCACAATTACGTTTTTGGTGTATTTTAGAATTGCCCGCGGGTCGTTCCCTAAAATGATTTGAGGAATTGCACCAGCATTCATTATGATTTCGTTGTAATAATCGATATAGTCAATCCCAGTAAACGGGTGGACTACATCGCCAAAAAGCTCTTTGAACTCTTCGGCTGTAAACACGTCAGTATATGCATTTACGCCTTTTTTATCAAGCGTATCTAAATCAATTAGAGGGTTGCCAACCTCATCAGAAGGATAGCTTAGCAGAACATATACTTTCTTTCCTACAAAACCTTTAGAAATACCACGCAAAATTTGCGAAAAACGGTTTCGGCTAAGAATCGGCAAAGTAATCGCAATCGAATCAGCGTTACCGAATTTAGCTTTAACATCATCAGCGATTTGAGTTAGTGTAGCATAGTTGCCTTGAACTCTTGCTAAAACCGATTCAGTCACACCAACTACATCACGGTCATTTAACGAGAATCCTTCGTTTTTTGCGGCATCGAACACCGTATTCGCTATGACTTCTACCATATCCATGCCTTTTTTGAAAATTGGGGCACAAACCCCCCTCGATACTGTTCCAAAATTTTTCATCTTAGTTTGTTGTTTCCTTTTTTATATACTCTTGTCTTGCAAGACGAGAGTTGCGGTGTCGTCGTCGAGCAGTCCGCTTGAAGTCTTGCTTGCCGTCGAGATACCCCCACTCCGAGCGGAGCAAGTCCGCTCTGCGGGGGGATACTCTTGTTTTGCAAAGCGAGAGCGGAGGTGTCGCCGAGCAGTCCGCTTGAAGAGCTTTGCTTGCCGTCGAGATACCCCCACTCCGAGCGGAGCAAGTCCGCTCTGCGGGGGGATACTCTTGTTTTGCTTTGCTATAGCACGCGTGAGTTATTCATAATAAGTTCAAAATGTGTTTCGAGGGTTTTTGCAGCTTTTCGGCATAGAGCCATTCTGCCGATAAAAATCTCGAAATATTCCATAATCGAGCTGATTTTCTCATCAATCGTTAAATCGAGAATTATTGCCTTGTTAGAGGCGGTTTCTTCTCCGTCACCCCCGATTCGGACAGTTGATTTTACGCAGGAATAATTCACCCTATCATGAATATCTTCAGTGAAAACACCAGACATAGCTTCTTCTCTGACGCAACTTCTCACCCTTGAACGGCGGACATCACATTTATCGGCTAAAATCACAGCGGCGGCAACCGGGTTGACTGGGCGAGCAGTCTTTTCATCATGATTGCCGATTGCCGAGATGATTACTGAAATTTCTTCGGCGGGCATACCCATACAGTCAAGCAGGCGAAATGCCATTACCGCGCCAGACTGTGCATGGTCTTGTCGATTAACAACGTTCCCGATGTCGTGCATATGTGCGGCGATTTGTGCAAGCTCACACGTGCGTTCATCATACCCGAGTTTTGATAAAATCATATGAGCAATCGCTGCACACTTTTCAGCATGGGTGGTGGAATGTTCGGTATACCCAATCTTAAAAAGTGCGTTATCAGCGTGTGCAATATATGTTTGAATATCTTTGTTTTGTTTGATATATTTATAAGTAACGTTACTCATTACTTGTTTCCTGCTTTCGATTTTTTTAAAGAGTTTTGCAAAACAAGAGTATCCCCCCGAAAGACGGGCTTTGCTCGTCTGTAGTGGGGGTATCTCGACGGCAAGCAAAACAAGAGTATCCCCCCGAAAGACGGGCTTTGCTCGTCTGTAGTGGGGGTATCTCGACGGCGAGACTTCAAGCTAATCCCTACGAGGTGGCAGAGCCACCTCTGCGGGACGCGCTCTTGCTTTGCTCTGCAACTCCCGAACTCTGCCGATAATTAGTTCGGCGATTTCTTTTATGCGTTTACGGTCGCTTAAATCGTCGATTGTGATTTCTTCTGGCATAATCATCTCGCCGATTGCAAAGTCTAAGTTTCTTTTCCCACCTAGTCCGTACATAATGCAGACTGGTAAAACTGGGGCTTTTGTCATAGCGGCAATCAAAGCTACACCTGATTTCGCACGCCCGATTTCGCCATCTTTAGAACGCTTTCCTTCTGGAAAAATCACAAAAGTTCGACCTTTTTTGAGTTGTCGAATCGCCTCCGCAATCGCTTCCTCCCCTCCACCTCCTCGGCGAACCGGGAAAGCACCACACATTCGGATTAGTTTTGCAAATAGTTTATTTCCAGTGAATAACTCTTCTTTTGCCATAAACGCAAATCGCCCTCTGATTACTGCTCCGATTGCTGGCGGGTCAGCATAACTCTGATGATTACAAGCGATGATGTACCCCGAGTTCATGCCTTTTAATTTAGGCAGATTGTGCCTGTTATGAATACGCATCCGATACCGCAGGCGAAAATATAACCACACTTTAGCTATTGCGATTGAATAAAAAAAGTTACCCATGTCAACCTCGTAATTTCATGTTAGCAAGACGAGAGCGGAGGTGTCAGTGGCTTCATCGTCGAGCTTCGGGGAAGCAAAGCTCCCCCTTGAGCTCTTGTTTTGCTTCTGCCAATGAGCAGTCCGCTTGAAGTCTCGTCATCTCGCCGTCGAGTTCCCCCCCACTACAGACGGGCAGAGCCCGCCTTTCGGGGGGATACTCTTGTTATCGTTTCAAGCATTTTTGTGACTGATTGTTCAAAACTATTATCAGTCGTGTCCACTACAATCGCATCATCCGCTTGTTTTAGAGGGGCGTGTTGTCTGGTAGAATCAGCATGGTCACGTTCATTTAGGTCTGATAAAACTTTTTCAAACTCTGCATCTGTTCCGACTAGAACACCTTTACTTACAAGCTCATCAAATCGCCTTTTAGCACGTTCGTGCGGGTCAGCGGTAAGAAAAATCTTCACGTCCGCATTAGGGAGGACGACTGTGCCTATATCTCTACCGTCCATCACCACAGAATTGGCTTTTGCAAAATCACGCTGGAAATCGAGCAAAAACTCTCGCACAGAACCGTTCGCCGAAATCTTAGATGCAAGCATCGAAGCCTCTGGCGTTCTGATTTTATCAGTATAGTCAGTGTCGTTTATGAACACGTGTTGTAATCCGTCCACAAATCGTAAGTCAATCTTTGTGATTTTTGACAAGTCAGGGTTTTTAACATGGTTCTCACCAAAGTATACACCAAGCGCTCGATACAAAGCACCAGTGTCTACGTAAATGAATCCCAGCTTCTTGGCACACTCACGAGCGATTGTGCTTTTCCCAGCGCCAACCGGTCCGTCAATCGCAATTGTTACGTTTTTCATATAACCATGCCTTTCTTTCTTCTTAAATCATAGACCACTATAACTATTATATATATTTGACACAAGAAAGTCAAGTTTTTTTGTGAAATTTTTTAATTTTTTTTGAAAAAAGCCTTTACAAATATAAAAATCTATGTTATACTATGGTTAATGGGTCTACCATCCCATACTTTCTATTGTATAATATGTCCCTGAAAGCAGTGTAGATAACCTCTACACTGCTTTCAGGGTTTTAAATGGATAGACATCGTCAGTATATCTTGCATAGAGCAAACTTCAAGTTTTTGTGAATTTTTTTGATTTTTTTGAAAAAAGCCTTTACAAATACAAAAATCTATGTTACACTATGATTGGTGGGTTTTTTTGCACCCATTTTAACTTCCTTAATTTCATATATGTAATCCATATATGCCCTCAATCAAGCGGTGTAGATAACCTCTACACCGCTTTGGGGGTTCAGAGCCTGTTCAGTATCTCGCTCATAGCGATTTTATGACTAAAAATTCTTTTCATAAAATCACTCATTCGGAGATACCGAACAGGTTCTTAATGTATAAAAATTCTTCTAAATACATAATTAAGTAAAGTTTTTTGAATTTTTTTTGAAAAAGCCTTTACAAATACGAAATTTTATGCTATACTTAAGTTTAAGTGGGTCATCCCCACACTTTCATTTCGTTTTTGGTAACCCCGAAAGTGGTGTAGGTAACCCCCTACGCCACTTTCGGGGTTTTGTTACCTTTTTAATTGGTACATAATGACCGTAATTACATTTTAAATCAGCATAAAACGCCGTTTTAATGCGGTTTTTGGAGGATGTTTGATTTTGATAAGATTATATAGATTTTTGCTAATTAAAGGCGGAATTTTTATTTGAAAACAGTATACATTTTTTCTGACGGTGCGTGTTCAGGGAATCCGGGACCTGGTGGATGGGGGGCAATTCTTAGATATATAGGTAAAGATAATAGTTCTAAACCAATCGAATCAGAGATTTCTGGTGGAGAAGCCGATACTACTAATAACCGAATGGAGCTTACTGGTGTAATAGAGGCACTATCTCGCCTAAAATATCCGTGTAAAGCAATAGTACAGACCGATTCGCGCTATGTAGTCGATGGAATTACTAAAGGCTGGGCAAAGTCGTGGAAGCGTAACGGCTGGGTCAAGAGCGATAAGAAACCTGCACTAAACCCTGATTTGTGGGAAAAGCTCCTCAAACTTTGTGATACTCATGAAGTAGAATTTCAGTGGATTAAAGGACACGCAGGTCACGCTGAAAACGAACGTTGTGATGAGTTAGCACGAATGGCGATTCCGATATGAAGCAATCTTTAAAAATCACGGTTGCAAAATCGGCGGGTTTTTGTTCTGGGGTGCGTCGTGCTTTTGAAATCGCTACTAGTGCTGCCTCAAAACATGGAAAAGCGTTCACGTTGGGTGAGTTGGTTCATAATGATGATGCTGTGCGGATTCTGCGAGAACGGGGGTGTTATGCAATCGAGAGTTTGTCTGACACTACACTCTCTCCAGATGGGGTTGTGGTTATTCGTAGCCACGGTGTTGGTAGGGCTGTTTACGACGAACTCAAGACAAGTAGGCGTGTGTTTTATGATGCGACTTGCCCATACGTCAAACGGATTCACGACATAGTAAGTGAGCATAGTGGCAACCCCCATACACATATAGTCATAATCGGTGACGGGCAGCATCCTGAAGTTCAGGGTATAATCGGGCATATAACAGGCGAATATTCGGTAGTGAGTTCACTTGATGAGCTTGAGTTGTTGATTTCGGATTTTATGGCGAAAAAAATCGGAAAATCTCTTATTTTTGTATCACAGACAACTTTCGATAAAGAAAAATGGAATCTGTGTATAGAATTTCTTAAAAAACGCTTGACATCTTTGTTTATACGTGATACAATAAAAGAACGTGGTTTAATTTACCAGCTTGAATATTGTCACGAAAAATGTGTTCAACAAATGAATCAAGCGAATACGTGTATATGCCTGCATATAGTCTACAACACGATTTGTAGTGCGACAGTCAAAAGGCAAGATGAAGCACGGGCGTTATCCAAACAAATGGCGGAACAAAACGGTATAATGCTTGTAATTGGGTGCAAAAAAAGCAGTAATTCGGTCAAGTTAAATCGGATTTGTGCTGAAAATTGTGACAACACTTTTTTTATAGAAAACGCACAGGAGTTAGCCGATGCTCAAAGATTGATTGGTGTCAAAAGGCAAAATGTTGCCTTGAATTCAACCAGTGTGACCCGTGTGAATAGACCGACAGGTTATGCGAACTATACGGCTTCGCCACTCCAAATAGCAATAACTGCTGGAGCTAGCGTGCCGGTTAAAATAATCGAGGAGGTTCATGTAAAAATGAACGAAAAAACAATGGAAATCAAAAACGAAAACGCAGAAATGGATTATTCTGAGCCAGGATTTGATTTCGAGGCCGAACTAAACAAATCTTTTCCGCAAAAACTATACCACGGAAAACGTGTGACTGCTACAGTAGTAAGCGTTCACCCGAATGAAGTTGTGGTAGATGTAGGTGCTAAACAATCGGGCTACATACCTGCTGATGAAATCGGTGGTGAGCTTGGTGCTTCAATCGAAGAAACTGTAAAACCGGGAGATTTGATTGACTGTATCGTTACAAAAGTAAACGATGCAGAGGGTTTTGTAATGCTATCAAGAAAATCTGTTGTGTCTGAAGCTGGTTTCCAAAAACTTTCTGATGCGTTAAACGCAGATGAAATTCTTGAAGGTTATGTACAATCAATCGTAAACTCTGGTGTAATCGTGTTGTGTGAAGGTGCTAGGATTTTTGTGCCTGCATCTCAGAGCGGTGTTCCGCGTTCGGGCAAGTTAGAAAGCCTGCATAAAAAGACTGTGAAATTCAAGATGCTTGAAGCTGACCCTAATCGTAGAAAACTTGTGGGTTCGATTAGAGCGGCATCACGCTTTGAAAACGATAAAGCTAAAAAGAAATTCTGGGAAGAAGTCGAAATCGGCAAGTCTTACACTGGTGAAGTTAAATCAATCGAGAGTTATGGTGTGTTTGTGGATTTAGGTGGTGTTGACGGAATGGTTCACTTAACTGAACTAAGCTGGAAACGTATTAAACACCCGAGCGAAGTAATATCACTGGGCGACGTTCTCAAAGTTGTTATAAAAGACTTTGATTTAGAAAAAAGACGGGTTTCATTAAGTGCTAAAGACCCTAACGAAAATCCATGGATTAAATTTATGGCTGATTATCCAGTAGGTTCTACCGCTAAAGCAACAATCGTAAACATTGCAACTTTTGGAGCGTTTGCACAAATTTCACCAGGTGTTGATGGTTTGATTCATATCTCACAAATCTCAAAAGAACGTGTTAAAAGTGTAAGTGAGGCTCTAAAATTAGGACAAGAAGTTGACGTAAAAATCTTAGAAGCTGATGAAAGCAAAAACCGTGTAAGCATATCGATTCGCGCTCTTATGGAAGAAGCAGAAGCTGAAGCTGCTACTAACGCTGAAGTCGCAATTGCTGAATAGAACTTATAGATTTTCAAGTTAAACGACTATACTGAACCAGCTCTTAACCCCCCCCGCATGAGTGGACGTGTTGAATTTTATTCAATACGTCCCCTTTTGTCAACCTCCGAAAAACCTATGCACATTTTCACTGTACAGGCTTTGTCCGTCATTTCGCCCAAAAAGCCTCGTCAAAACACAAAGTTTGCCTGCGTTTTTTGTGTAAAAGCACGAAAAAATCCGTATGGCGAAAATGCACACGAGGTTTTCGGAGGGTTGCCTTTTGTCAACATACCCATAAAATGCCAAAGGAGGTCATAATATGTCAGACACATTCAAAAAAGTCGCTGATAATCGTGCTGCACGTCATGAATACTTTATAATCGAAAGCTATGAGGCTGGGATTGAGCTGTTCGGTACAGAAGTAAAATCAATCCGAAGTGGTGGAGTTAATCTAAAAGATTCGTGGATTGCGGTTGATAAAAATGGCGAGATGTTTGCACGCCATGTTCATATTTCGCCATATGAAAAAGGCAACATTTTTAATCGTGACCCTATGCGTGACAAAAAGCTCCTTATGCACAAACGAGAGATTATGAAGCTAAACGACAAAGTCAAACGTGAGGGGCTGACGCTTATTCCTCTATCAATTTATTTTAAAGGGAGTCGGCTGAAAATGCAGGTCGGGCTTTGTAAGGGTAAAAAGCTGCACGATAAGCGCGAAACTATTGCTAAAAGAGAAGTCGCTCGTAAACTTGATAGGGTTATGAAAAGCAGGCTCTAAGAGTCAAACTCCAAAATATAGCGAGTTAAAAATAAAATGCTCCGCATTTTATTCGGCAAGAATTGCTTGCCGCCGTGCCAACGGCACGGGATAACCGCTATGAAATCAAGTCAGGGTCGCCTACGGCGACTCCACAGCGAATGCTGTGAGTTGAAAATGCTTTGCATTTTCAACTTAACTGATTATAATAGAAGGGACAAGTTAATAATAATGAAATGTAATTCATGTAATCATCAAAACGAAAACGGTGCAAAATTTTGTGGAGGGTGTGGTTCACCAATGTTAGAGTTAGACACTGTGTCAAATTCTGCGGGAATGCCAGAGGTACAGAACGTCGCTCCAACCTCTGCTACTATACCGCCGGTTGATTCTGCGTCAAATATGACAGTTGCTAATATTGAAAATGTTGCTGAAGTGGCTGGAAACACAGCGACTGTAGCTCAAAATAAGCCCCCTCTAAAAAAAATACTTATGGTTGTGGTTCCAACGGTGCTTCTTATAATCGCAATTATCGTTCTCGCAAACGTTTTTAGTCGACCTAATATAATGCTTGTTAATAATCATATCGAGTTTTTTGATTATGGTGATTCTGTAGTGGTTGTAGGTAACAATAACGCTCCGTTTACGGTTGATGGTAGAAGACATAGCGTTCAAACAAGTATGGATGGTAGTAAAGCTGTAATTCTTACTGACCATAACCATAACGATGGCGGAACGCTATGGTTCGTAACAACAAGAGAAGCCACCCGAATCAAGGACGGTGTGTTTGATTACTTTTTGGCAACGTCAGGCAATGGAGTGGCCTTGATTACTGACCGTAACGGTAACACTGGAGATTTATATCTACACAACACATCTTCTATGAATACAAGCAGAATTGCAGAAGAAATTGAATTAAATCAAGGCAAAATTGTGATTTCGCCAGATGGTAGAAGTGTAGGTTATGTAGGTGAGTTCGATAATGATTCAAACGAGTTCACGGGATATGTCAGCATAAACGGCGGTTCACCAGAACGCCTTTCAGAAAATTCGTATGCGATTGCGATTTCTAATGGCGGGCGACTTAGGTATTACGTAAATTATTCACGTGGTAGTACGACTGAAGCCTCTCTACACGTTCAAAGGCGTGGTTGTAGCGAAAGCGAACGCTTAACTCCACGTATGTCGCGCAATGAAATGTTCCTACAATTAAATTACGATTATTCAGAAGCCATTTTTCATATCGATAGGCGTGCGCACCTCAGCCGTAACGGTGGTGAACGTGAAAGAATTTCAAGTAGGTCAATCGTTATAGTTTTGCCAGACAACGCAATGCAGCACGGTAGAGTGGGTCTATTCGTTTTGGGAGTGCGTTCTTTCACAAACACCACAGTATTAACAGCTGGCGAAAGGTTGGAGTTTTTGAACAGACATTTTGAAACACAACGGATTTCTGGTATAAATCGTGTGGGTGATGTGGTGATTTCGGATGACGCAACTTCCTTAGTGTATATAGACGAACGTCGTGGTACACTTCTCCGTGTTAGTACGACTAATGAAAACGCAGATTCAACCGAACTCGCTAGAGATGCCAGTAGCCTAGTTGCATCGAGCGACCTAAATGTTGTATACTTTGTAAATGATATGAACGAATTATGGTTCGTAAGAGGCAATCGCGAACCTTCAAGAATCGCAGAAGATGTTGATTCAAGATGGGGAGCTTTTAATCGTCTGACGATTTTTGAACAACGTGCGTTTTTTATCAGCGACTATGTTTCAATAAATGGTGGTGATTTGTACTACTCAAACAACGGTAGAAGCCGCCAAAGAATCGCACGTGATGTTACAAGAGTTTGGAGTACGCCTACAAGCGTATTTTACGAAACGACAGACGGCGAAATTTTTAGAAGTAATGATGGTAGCAACTTCTCACTTGTATTTGAAGGTGACGTTACCTTTTATGAAGATGAGCCTGATGTCGAAATTCCGTGGGATTCGTGGGAATGGTGAACCCCTACTCTATCACGCCTAAAAGATTTGAGTATGTTTCTGCTGTAAATCAGCCTATCATCGTCAAGCTAAAAGATTTGTTTAGCACTTTTGTGCAATTTGCACAAAAACAGGCGTGGATTTCTCAAAAACTTTGTGAAAATTACCGCCCTTGTACAAAATCAAATTACGTGGTACACTTAGTATAGAACAATTAAACTATCGGTTTAAGCATTTAATTGGAATCGGTTCTAAATAAAGAAAGGCAGGGCTTAATATATGAGCGCTAAAAACTATGGTCATTTCGACGAACAAAATAAGGAGTACGTCATCACCCGTCCGGACACGCCGTCTGCGTGGGCTAACTATTTAGGTTCACCTGAGTATGGTGCGATTATTTCTAATAACGCAGGGGGATATAGCTTCGTAAAATCGGGAGCTAATGGGCGTGTAATCCGTTATCGCTTTAATTCGGTGACTAACGACCAGCCGGGGCGTTATGTATACCTAAAGGATAACGACAGCGGGGAATTTTGGACAAGCTCATGGATGCCAGTTGGTAAACCGCTAGACCAGTACAAGACTGAGTGCCGTCACGGTACTGCGTATACCACGATTGACTCTGAGTACAATGGCATTAAAACTGAATCTTTGTACTACGTTCCTCAAGACAAAACGTATGAGGTTTGGAGAACTAAAGTAACTAACAATGATTCGAAAGAGCGTAAGTTATCTATAACTGGTTATGTTGAGTTCACTAACGAACCTAACTATGAGCAGGACCAAGTAAACTTGCAGTATTCACTGTTTATTTCGAGAACTTATTTTAAAGATAGTTTTATCAAACAAGTCTACAACCCGAATTTTAACGACCCTAATAAAGAGCGTTTCTTCGGATTAGCTGGTGCAAAAGTAGACAAGTTCTGTGGTGACCGCGACAAGTTTGTCGGCAAATGGCGTGGATATCAAAATCCTATGGGGATTGAAAACGGCTTGAACGGCGACTTAAACTACTGCGGAAATTCTTGCGGTGCGTTACAGACCGATGTTGTCTTAAAACCGGGTGAGAGTAAGACATTAGTTTACATTCTTGGCGAAAAACCTGAAGCTGAAGCTAAAAAAATCATCGATTCATATGCTGATGTTTCGGTTTGCGAGAAAGAGCTTGAAGTCCTCAAATCTTACTGGCATGGAAAGCTCTCTAACCTCCAAGTCAAAACACCAGACGAAAACTTTAACTCTATGCTTAATACGTGGAATGCGTATCAGTGTTTTATCACGTTTATTTGGTCAAGAGCGGCATCGTTCCAATACTGTGGGTTGCGTAACGGTTTCGGATATCGTGACACTGTACAAGACATTCAAGGTATTATTCACTTAGACCCTGAAATGGCTCGTCAACAAATTGAGTTTATGCTTACTGCTCAGGTAACAAGCGGGGCGGGGCTTCCTCTTGTTAAGTATACCCACAACCCTCCTAACGAGGACAAACCGGGAGACCCTTCTTACGATGCAGAAACCAAGCACGACTCTTACCGTGCTGATGATGCTTTGTGGCTGTTCCCGACGATTTACAAATACGTCACTGAAACTGGAGATACTGGTTTCCTTGATAAAGACATTTTTTATGCAAACGACGGTGAGTCTGGTACGGTTTATGACCATCTCAAACGTGCAATCGATTTTAGTATGAACAACTTAGGAAATCACGGAATGCCTGCTGGTCTTCATGCTGACTGGAATGACTGTTTGCGTCTCGGCAAAAAAGGTGAATCTACTTTCGTAGCGTTCCAGCTTTTCTATGCTGTTGAGAACATGAAACTTTATGCAGAGTCAAGAAACGATTCAGCTTATCTAAACGAACTTAATGAACTTAGCAAAAAGCTATCTGAAACGTTCAACAAAGATTGTTGGAACGATGACCGCTGGATTCGTGGGTTCACTGAAGATGGTATGGTTATCGGCAAAAAAGGTGACCCTGAAGCGTCAATGTGGCTAAATCCACAATCATGGGGTGTAATTTCTGGCATTTCTACTAAAGAGCAAGCGTTAGCGTCAATGGATTCTGTTAATCGTGAGCTTAATACGCCTTACGGTGTAATGGTTATGTACCCTGCGTATGAAAAACATGGTATTCATGGGCTTACTCTTATGCATTGCTTCCCAGCGTGTGTTAAAGAGAATGCGGGTATTTTCTCACAACCACAAGGCTGGGTAATCCTCGCTGAATCATTGCTTGGGCGTGGTAATAAAGCGTATGAGTATTGGAAAGAAGCCTGCCCTGCCACGCATGATTCTGACTTACGTATCCTCGAACCATACGTACACGGACAATTCGTGGAAGGTAAAGATTCGCCTTTCGCAGGTCGTGCACACGTTCACTGGTTGACTGGTACAGCATCTACAGTAATGGTAGGTAGTGTTGAAGGTATTCTTGGTCTTCGCCCTGAGCTAAACGGGCTTGTAGTAAACCCTTCTATTCCGAGCGATTGGAAAGGTTTCGAGATGACTAAAACTTTCCGTGGCAAGAAACTAAACATCAAAGTCAACAACCCGAACGGTTCACAAGGCGGTGTAAAATCTGTAACTGTGAACGGTACAAAAATCGATGGGATTTTGATTGAAGAAAGCATCATGAAAGATACTAACGATATTGTTGTCGAAATGTAATGTAAGTATGATAACTTTAGTAGAGGGTGAACACACAGTTCGCCCTCTACTTTTTGTAAAACAAGAGGATTCCCCGCAAAACGGGCTTTGCCTCGTAAATTTCTGTAATAGTCAGCGTGGCCAGCAAACATTTCAATCGCGTAAGTGTCGCAGACAATCTTCTATGCTTTCTATTTTACCATTACATAGAGTTACAATCTGGTCAAAAATACTGTGTTTTTCAACATCAATACCGTGTGCGGCGATAACGATTATTTTGCCTTCTTTCATTTTTGAAATCATACCAACAAGAAGCTCAAAATGCTCAGTGTCGAGAGCGTTAAAGGGCTCGTCCAGTAAGAGTACATCAGGGTCTTCCATAATTGCTTGACAGAAAGAAAGCCTCTGCTTCATACCAAGTGAATACTTCTTGACTTGTTTGTCAATCACATCGGACAAATTCACTTTAGCAACTGAATTTTCAATATCTTTCATGTCGATTTTTTTTTGAATGGAAGCCAAAAATTTCAAGTTTTGTCTAGCCGTTTCATGTTCAACAAAAGCTGGCGTTTCGATAATCACGCCATAAGTGTATTCATCTTTTTCGATACTGCCTATTGTTGGCGTAATCAGTCCGCACAACAAACGCAACAACATGGTCTTGCCACAACCATTATGTCCACGCAGAAGATAAATTTTTCCCTTTTCAAAAGAAAGCGAAACGTCTTTAACCACGTCATGTCCTTTCAGAGTTTTTGTAACATTGTTAAGTTTAATCATTTTCGCTTTCTCCTAAAAAAATTCGGTCAGGTTTTTTATTTAGATTTATGGAAACACCAAATATTAGAAACAAAAAAATCTTAATTGGGATTATAGGAATTAAAGTAGACTGCCAATCAACAGTGGATATGGTGAGAACAGCGAAAAAATATATTTGTTGTGATAGTATTAAAGCAATGATATATCCAGAAATAATACAAAACAGCGATATTTTGTTTTTTATTCCAAATAACTTTGAAAGAATAAATATAAAAGAAAAAATACCCAAAGTCAAAAAAGTTGATAGTAAATCATATAAGAAAAAAACAGTAAATTCTCTGGTAAATAAAAAAAACCCAATATATATAATAGATTTAGCAATCAGTATGAATAAAATTTTTTGGAACACACACTTAATCAATGCTCGTTTAAATACAGTCTGGCCACCACGATTGAATATATATGTGTGTAGCATAAAGACCTCTGAAATCTTTTTGAAAATTGTTGATATGAACATGACCATCATCGCAATATTAAATAAAACATTAAAAACAGGAAAATACACTTCATCAGTAAAAGGGTCGAGTGAACTACCTTGAGCAACAAATTGAAACGTGAGTAGTAAATCATCAGTTTCATTAAAAGTAGCTATATGTAGTAACAAAAGAATAGCTACAAAAAAAATTTTTCTTTTCACGAAAGAAACTCCTTGCGTCGGTAAATAACTGTAATAAATAAAATCATCACAATACTTGCAACAGAATAAGTGTTAAGTACTAAAAGTTCTATCATTGAAAAAATATTTTCCGAAACTAAGCTGGTAGCATGATATAGAGAAAGAATAAGTAAATTGATTGAATAGCCGACAATCAAACTCAAGTTTTGTTTTTCTGTTTTTATAAGAAAAAGCAAATAAACCAAATATGTGAAAAACAAAAAAGCAAACAAATTTAATATATTAAAAATGAAACGTGTGTCAATTTGTAAATATAATCCCCCTAACACTGAAGCTCCTAAAAATAAAAATAATGTCACAAAAATATACATAATACATATTTTTATACCATAAAAAACAACATGAAACAGATAAAGTTCTTTGCATCTTGAAACAAATGATGTAGATGTAAATGGTTTTTTTAATATAAAAAGATATACTGTAAAGAAAAACGATACATCAAGAAAATATTTTTGAACATCAAACAAATGTCCTTCAAAAAATTCATGAAAATTCATTTTAATATTTACTATTGCTATCTCGTATGCCATAAACACATAACCAACATAAATTACGAACCATATGATGAGTTTTACAATAGTATTTTTCATCACAAGTAATTTCTCCCGAATTTTCTGACATTTGTTAAATACAAAATAAACGAAATCGCCCACAAACCTACAGGATAAACAATAACATAAAACAAGCTCAAATAATTAGAACCTTCAAAACCAACATACGGAGAAATCATTCCAGTTAGCGATGTTATCGAACTTTCAAAAATAAACATTCGCATAATCAATCCCATCTCGCTATTTAGGTTTCCGAAAACAAAAGCAAGAATGTAACAACCCACCATTACTGCAAATGGTATAAATTTAATGATATATTTATTTTTAAATAGAACATAGCTTAGCGTTGAAATAATAACTAACGGTATCATGCAAGCAATTGAATAAAAAACAATTCCAATAAGAGTCAAAAAATATGTTGTTCTTGGCATAGGCGTTGCGTTATCTAATAGTATTCCACCTGTTCTCGATGCTTCGGGAACCTGTAGACCACCCCCGCCAAATATAACCAAGCCAACAAACATAATCAAAAACATCAAAATCATAAATGTTAACATATATATAATTTGAGCTAATAAAGTTTTATTCAAATAATTAACGTAAGATATTCGTGTTACTAATAGTGTTCCGTAACTTGATTGCAAATTAGAAAATGCACGTGCACCGATATGTATGCCCATACCAATCATCGTTATTACCCAAAAAACCACGTAATAATCAACATTAAGAAAAAACAATCTTTCAAAATAAAAGACACCTGTAAATTGTTCTGTCATCGTGGTTAAAAATTCAATGTCTTCTACTGTAGTTCTTGGATTTGAAAGTGCAAAATTTAAAGCCCTTTCAAATTCCATTTTAGACGAATAATTTTGCAAAGTAGCTAAAACAATCACAAAAAGAGAAGCTATTATTATAACAATATTTAATTTTGACTTCCAGTATCTACTTGTTTCAAGAAAAAGCATAATAAACACTCCTGCGTTTTTAGAACCTACTTCTCAGTATAAAAACCTCGTATATACGTTAACCCACCACGAGAATTTTTGAATGTTCGGTAACACCGAACATTTTATTGTTTGTCGCTATGTTTCAAAAAACAATGGTGGGTTAATTCTAATTTATTTCGTTACCAGTCTACATTAAATCTTCCGTCTAATGTGTTAGAACCTAATTGTAATACAGAAGACCTCCAATGTAATGTATAGGTGCGACCCGTTGTGTTACTGATATGACCGAGAACATGAACCGTATTTGAATTGTTGCTGGCATTTAATGAATACCAATTAGTCATAAGAGTTGTAGATTGCGCTCTTACTTGTGGGGTTGTCCACATTGTTTGCCAACGAGACTCAAAACGAACTCTGTTGGTTGGTTGCCTTTTGGATTGTATTACTGCTCTACCACCCGTATCCTGCGATGTTGCAGCACCGCCACGCGGAACCCTAAAAGTAGCCCAATTTGAGCCACCCCATGATGCTGTCACCTGTACAGCCAACAGTCCAACCATAAACAGCGACATTAGAGCCAACGCTATTTTCTTTTTTCTTTTGATTCTACTCATTTGTAGAAGACCTCCTATTTAACTTCTGTGTTTTAATTTATACCACCATTATAGCATTCTCCATAAATTTTGTCAAGTGATTTCCATCAAAAATTAAGCAGATTTGTAAAAATTAGCGTAATGCACAAAAAATCGAGGCTATTTTTTTTTTTTTTTTGTGCAAATTGCACAACCCCCCCATTCCAGATTTAGGTCTGGAATGGGGGTTAGTTATCAAACATTTGTTTCTATGTCGTCAAGAATTTCAAGAATTTCGTTTTCCAAAGTTTCGAGTAATTCGCCATCAAAACGTGCGACATATTCTTCGTCAGAGAAAGATATTACAGTTCCGTCATCTTCAACTCTAAACATTGAATCTTCAAAATGAAAAAGTCCAAATCGTCCACAATAACCCTTTATTAAAAATAGCATAAGTTCAGCGCCAACTTCTGGCTTGGTTAAACCATAATCACAGTCAGGCAAACCAGTGGTGGTAAGAATTAATGTTTCCACTTCTTCTCCTAAAATTATTTCATAAACGACAATTTTATAGTCAGTAACATTAAAATAAAGTGGTTCGATACAATCCCAACAATCTTCGTTATCAAAATCGCACGAATAGTATTTCCAAACATCATACACACTTTCCACTCTACCAATTACGATTTTATCCGAAAGCCAATCAGATTCCACCATATATTCGATTTTACCTTCAAGGGTTTCAGCAACATATGCGAAAAAACCCTGTTCTCGAATATATCTCGAGCCAATAAACTTTGGTTCAGGTTCGCCCACTTCGTCTTCGGTATGATTTGTTTGCGTTTGAGAACAAGCAACTAAAACCATCACCAAACACAGCAACAAAGCCGTAAGTTTTCTTTTTTTCATAGTCAAAATCTCCTCTCTAATTGCCATAAAAACGGTTTAAGCTGGTACGGTCAAAATCCATGATGTTTGTTGCGATTGTACCTGGTGTGCCGTGCATGATGCTTGCCGAAGAACCAGTTGGATGCCCAAGCCCCATAACGTGACCAAATTCATGTATCATAACTCGCCTTCTCATATCAGCAGTAAGAGGACGAAAGTTATTTTCATAAACATAAACACGTGCTAAATTAGCGTAAAATGAACCACTACGCCCCTCGATAAGTGTAATTCTGCGTTGTTGCAACCGCTGGCATAGTCAATACACCAACCATCTGCACTACCATAACAACCGCCACAAAAACAGAAATCAACCCTCTGAGTTTTCGACTTCGCCTTAATTTAACCATAAAGAATCACCCGTTACCTTTCTACTATTCGTGCTTAATTTATACTATACTACTCATTATAGCACTCTCCCTAAATTTTGTCAAGAGGTTTCCAACAAAAATTAAGCAGATTTGTAAATTTTGGCGTAACGCACAAAAACGCTTACAAATGATGAAAAGTTTTTTAAATAAAACTATTGACAAATATTATTTTTATGATATAATATTTAATATAAATAATATTTTGTGACAAGGAAAGGAGTTTTATGTGAAGCATGAGGAACATAATCATGTGAATATATCGAGTTTTTTTCATGTCATTAAAACAGAAATGGCAAAACTATGGCCCTCACTTTTGAAAGAGGCTGAGTTATCAGAAATTCAAGCGGCGATTCTTTTTGAAACTAAAGCAGGGAATATCCAGACAATCAGCAAAGTTGCTGAACAACTAAACACTAATCAGGGTAATTTTTCAGCGATTTGCAAAAAAATGGAAAAATCTGGTCTGATTATCCGAAAACGTAGCACCGAAGATGAACGTGTGGTACTTCTTGAATTAACTGAATTAGGGGAAGAAAAAGTCAAACTAATTCAAAGAAGGTTTGATGAAATTTGTCGAAACCATACAACCCCAGAACAGTTTAACGCTATTATAAACGGATTTGTTGAAACTGCAAAACTTCTCAAAAGAATCAACAGCCCCATTAAAAATTCTAAAAATAATTTTGAAATTTAAGGAGATAGTTAATGCTCGAACTAAAAAATGTAAAAAAGACCTATAAAGTAGGCGAAATTGAAACCAAAGCACTTAACGGAATCAGTATGGCTTTCCGTGAACGTGAATTTGTAGCAATTCTCGGAGCGAGTGGTTCTGGTAAGACTACTTGTCTTAACATAATCGGCGGGCTTGACCGTTATGATTCTGGCGAGATGGCAATCAAAGGGAAAAAGACTGCCAGTTTCAAGGATAGAGATTGGGATGCTTATCGCAATAATTCGGTAGGCTTTGTATTCCAGAGTTATAATCTGATTACTCATCTTAGCATAGTCGCTAATGTCGAACTTGGCATGACACTTTCTGGAGTTTCGACTAAAGAAAAGCGGGAGCGAACAATCGAAGTTCTTACTCAAGTCGGGCTTAAAGACCATCTCCATAAAAAACCAAATCAACTTTCAGGTGGGCAGATGCAGCGTGTCGCAATAGCACGAGCACTCGCTAACAACCCTGAAATCCTTCTTTGTGATGAGCCTACTGGTGCACTTGACACCAAAACTAGCCAACAGATTATGGACTTGATTCGTGAATTGTCGAAAGAACGTCTTGTAATCATGGTTACGCATAACCCCGAAATCGCTGAACAGTACGCCGACAGAACCATCAAATTTGAAGACGGGTTGATTATAGAAGATACCAATCCGCACATCGAACGCCCGAAAGAAGATGGGTTCTCGCTTAAGAAAACGGCGATGTCTTTTGCGACTGCACTTAGGCTTTCCGGTAATAACATACTCACCAAAAAAGGTAGAACTTTTCTTACCGCGTTCGCATCGAGTATAGGAATTATAGGAATCGCTGTGATTTTGAGCCTTTCAAACGGTTTCCAGATGCAAATCGACCAGTTTGAAGAAAATGCTTTGTCGGAATTTCCGATTATAATTATGCCAGATGTGCAAGAATTTAATCACGAAGAAATGCAAATTTCCGCAACTGAAAGGCGAGAACGTGAAGGGCAAACTCCTACAGAAATAACTGTGTTTGACCGTTCTGAGTTTTTTGAAAGCCACCATAATATTTTCAGCGACGAATACCTCGAATATATCGAAAATATTTCTCCAGACATTGCATCTTCAATTGGAAAGCATCGTATGACTGTTCTAAACGTTCTTAGAAACGATGACGGTGAGATTTCTAATGTTTCAAACTTCCCGTCTGTGATTAATATGCTTGTCGAAGGTGGCGGAGCTGGCGGAATGGGAATGATGGGAATGGGGCTATCTGCTTTTCCTGAATCTTTAGGCGATACTGCGAGCTATCTTGAGCGTAACTATGAGCTACTTTATGGTGAGCTTCCGTCCGAACCGACTGACCTTGTTATGATGATTGGGCGTGAGGGTAGGCTTGACAGAAGTGTTCTCGAAAATCTTGGTTTTTATGTAGGGTACGATGGCGAAGAGGGCGACAATGCGTATATGCGCGAAAGCATTTCTTTTGATGAAATCCTCAATACTGAATTTAGACTGATTCGTAATAATGATTTCTTTACGATTACAGAAGTTACTGACGATTTGAGTGGTTCTGACCAATCGTCTGAAGACAATCTCCGTATGGCTTTTAATGCGTTCCTCATGGAAAACCAAGCTAATCAAGAAATTATGGGAACACTAACTTTTGACCCTATGTCTGATGATGTAACAATCGAACAAATTATGGATTTTTTGCAATTGCATGATGCTTTTCCAATAATTGAAGAGGAATCGGAAGTATCAAATGAAAACGCCCTCCCGCGTGTGATTGTTGACCAAAATAACGATTATGAGGGTATGTGGAACGCTGACGGCAGTATTCCGCTTAGAATTACTGGCATTTTCCGTGCAAGCGAAAACCGTACAATCAGTGTAATCAATGACGGGATTGTGTATTCGGATTCGTTGCTACAACTCTTGATTGAAGATTCGCTTGACTCTGACGTTGTGCAGGCGGTCACTGGAGGGGAGTTTGATGTGTCGTTTACTGATATGCGATACAGCCAAACTATGATGTCGTTTCTTAACCCGTGCGAGGACACTCAGCGCGACATGATTGTTCAAGCCCTCGGTGGTTCATTCACACCGATAGGAATTACCATTTACCCTACTAATTTTGAATCTAAAGACACGCTTTTAGATTATCTTGACGCATGGAACTCTGATGAACGCCCTGAAGAATACCACGTGATTTACACTGATATGGCGGGCGGGCTTCTAAGTTTTATGTCTGACATTACCCACGCAATCGCTATTGTTTTAATCGCTTTTGCATCGATTTCGCTTGTGGTCAGCTTAATTATGATTGCGATTATAACCTACATTTCTGTGCTTGAGCGTACAAAAGAAATCGGAATTTTGCGTGCACTCGGAGCTAGAAAAAAAGATGTCACCCGTGTGTTTAATGCTGAAACCTTTATAATCGGTGCGTGTTCAGGACTGATTGGCGTATTCATTGCATGGGGGCTTACCTTCCCTGCTAATATAATTATTGAGGATATGACAAACCTCCCTAATGTAGCACAATTGAACATTCTCCATGTAATTGGATTGTTAGTTCTTAGCACAACTCTTACTGTTCTTGGAGGGAGCTTGCCTGCACGTATGGCTTCTAAGAAGGATGCGGTTGAGGCTTTGCGTAGTGATTAAAGGATATCTGTGGCGATTGCTTCTTCTTGAGGCAATCGCCACAGTTCTATTATTCAACCGGATTCATTTGTATAAATTGCATAAAAAATTATTCATATATATATGAATAATTACATATTGACAAATTTGTAGAAATGTAGTATAATTTAATATGTATCGATTTTCGTTGCTCAAGATGCCCCTGTTTCTCGTCTGCCGGTGGCAGACAACCGAAACAGTTGGGCGGTATTAAACCGCAAAAAGTCAAGACTTTTATTGCGATTTAATATAATGAAAGGATAAAAAGGTGAAGTTATGGGAACAAAAACTAATTTGAGGGCTTTGAGGAAATCACTACCAGTTATATTGTCGGTAATTATTCTTTTGTCGATTATGTTAATTCCAGTTAGTATTACTTATGCCGATACGGATTTTGAACCTCGTCGAATCCGTATAGACAACAATAATCAATTTGTAGTCGGACATGAAAACGACCCGCAACGAATTTGGATTAACGGTGTAAATACTCCATGGGATAGTTGGGATGATTTTGGTGGAAATTTCCGCCCAGAATTTTGGGATAACCATTTCCGTGTATTGCGGGAAAACGGCGTCAACTCTTCGCGTGTGTGGATTAGTGGCAGAAACAATCACGATGCAATTCAAATCACGACAAATGGAACGATTACTGGAACTACCTCGCTGTTTTGGGAGCATTTAGATGAGTTCTTTGAAATAGCCAAACGCCATGAAATCTACATTATGGCAACACTTATATCGTTTGACCACTTCGAGACATATGACGGTGACTGGAGCTGGATGGGTCGCCCTCACCCGCATGAGTCTTGGCGGAGAATGATTCAGACTGAGCAAAGCATAAACTCTTTTGTGGAGCATTATACTCTACCGTTTGTGCTACGTTATAGGGATAATCCATTTTTGTGGAGTATCGATATTGTAAACGAACCAGACTGGGCTTACGAACGTGCTCACATAGCGGCTTCATGGGAGGATTTTTCGCACTTTATTGCACGCAATGCCGCTGCAATCCGCGAAAATAGCGATATTCTTGTGACTGTGGGGATGGCTTTTAGCAAGTATAACTCAGTCTATCTTGAAGGCAATGTTATTTCTGATGATGCTCTACAAGCACAATACAACAACCCTAATGCTGTACTTGATTTCTGGTCACCACACTATTATGATTGGGTGGGAGAATGGTTTGGTGTTCCTTTTAATCGAACACCGCACGGTCAACTCCATCAAAATGGATGGGGATTGTGTCCATCAAAGCCCGCTTTAATCGGCGAAACTAATGAACGCCAAGGTGGTGGTGGAACTCTAATAGGATTTCAACGTTGGGGCGGAACTGGTACACCGTTTACCCCATCGGGTGCAACTTTTAATCTATCTCAAGCGTACACATATGCATTCAATCACGGTTGGCAAGGAGTAATGGCGTGGACTTCTAATGGTGTCGACGGATACGGAACAATCGACCCTGTTTTGGGGATGGATGCTAACGTAGCGACAGCGACTAATCATTTCTACAGCTTGCAACCTGAACTTGTTTTCCCAGTTATTGATAATATATTCGTTACCTGCCCTGATTGCAATCTGCATGAAGATGATTGTACCTGCTTGGTCGCTTGTGTTGAATGTGGCTTTTCTGATTGTATTTGCTCGTTCCCGACAACTTTTGTTCTGATTTTTGCTGAAGTTTCGCCATGCGCTGAATGTGGCGTATTAAAATTATGGAAAGTTACACAGCTGAATCAAACCGATAATTTTGGTAACACAATAGCAACCAATGAACGGCGAGTGGCAAAACGTTCGGCAGATGGCGAATTGCTTGGAGCGATATGTAGCTCCGCACACTCATTTTCGCAAGCGAGTTCGGATAGTGTTCCGGCGAATGTGCTTGAAGTTAATAGATTCACAGAGGAATCAGATGAGGCTGGGCCTATGAGTGCGGTACTTTCGGCTTCGGCAGACAGGACGGGTTCAATAATCGAAAGAACTATTAGCAGTTCATGGTTGTACCATTACTTCCTCGAAATGACACCACCATCTGATGGGAATACTTACGTTTTTAACCTCACATCTGGAAGTGGTTTTAATTGGAGTACTCCTCCAGGAGGACCCATCTTGACAATCCCATCCAACGCAGTTATTAACGCTAATTACAGCTTTCACATAAATAATACTGGTGCACCTGCTGGAAGCATTTTAACTGTTAGGAATTATGGAACTATTGTGTTTAGTGGTATACAATCTTCTCTGAATCCATTAGCTATTCTTGACAATAGAGGGCAGATTGTAATGAGCGGCGAAGTCTTTTTAATTCAAGACGGGGCTAATCCAGCGGGAAGTATTCTTAACAACTCTGGTAGTATAATTGTTGAGAGTGGCTCACAACTTATTAACCACCGAACAATCAATAATACTGGTACGATTACTGGAGGTGGCCAATTTACAAACACGGGGAACTTTAACTGTGATTGCACTAATATTAGTTGTCTAATTTGCGACAATTCCTGCAATGGTTGCGACGACTGCGATTGCCCAATCTGTGATAATTCCTGCGACGACTGCGATTGCCCAGTCTGTGATAATTCCTGCGACGACTGCGATTGCCCAGTTTGTGATAATTCCTGCGACGACTGCGATTGCCCAGTTTGCGATAATTCCTGCGACGACTGCGATTGCCCAATCTGTGATAATTCCTGCGACGACTGCGATTGCCCAATCTGTGATAATTCCTGCGCAGACTGCGATTGCCCAATCTGCGATAATTCCTGCGCAGACTGCGATTGCCCAATCTG
>JGI24703J35330_11748659_pt1 | contig 23866 bp, 27 predicted proteins | sample TergutNt197P1_FD_35330 | JGI IMG/M metagenome (IMG submission 35330)
CCCAAGATGGCAAAAGATATTCAATTTTGTAATTAATTTTCTTATTCAGGCATTAAAAACCATGCGATAATGTATACTATTATTCCACTTCCGCCGGCTAATGTTAAAAATACCCAAATAAGTCTCACTAATGTTACGTCAATATCAAAATAATTTGCGAGTCCTGCACAAACTCCGGCAATTTTTTTATTTCTTGTATCACGAAATAATTTCTTACTCATACTTTCACCTCACTAGTTTAATATATTCATAATTAGTTCATAGTGTGCCCCGCTAGTGAGTTCTTCACCCGAGCGATATAATTTTAAGATAGATTTAGTACTTTCTGAGGTGATAAAATTTTTAATGCGATTTGTCGTTCCGATAGTACCGTCAACAATATGCGTGGATTGTGGGAAAATACTCATAAACTCATCTTTATAAAGTGGAAAATGAGTGCATCCTAAAACTACACTACCATATTCATTAAGATTTCGGTGTGCAAGTTTATTTTTTATAACTTCTTTTATTAATTCTTTGTTAAATTCACCAGATTCTGCGAGTATAACAAGTTCACTAAGCCCCACATTATCTACTATATTTTTCGAATCAATTGTTTGAAGCAAGTCAAGGAATTTATCTTGTTTTAAAGTTAATTCAGTCGCTGTAACTAAAACTTTTTTTCCGTTTGCAAGTTCAATTGCTGGTTTAATCGCTGGCTCCATACCAATAATTGGAATTTTATATATTTGACGGAGTGTATTTACTGCCGCACCTGTTGCTGTATTACAAGCAAGAACGATAATTTCCGAACCTTTTTCTATAAGAAAATCAACAGCATTTTTTGTTAAGTCATAAACTTCTTCTTTACTTTTTGTTCCATAAGGAGCATTTAAAGAATCGGCATAATAAAAGTATTCATGATTTGGCATTTGTTTTAAACATTCTTTAAGGACTGTTAATCCACCAATCCCTGAGTCCATAATTCCAATTTTCATATTCAATTTCACCTTTTCAAATTAAAGTATAAGTTTTTAACCATTGATTAATTGGTTGTAGTCGTTATAAAAATGTAAACTTATAGGCAATAATTATAAACTATTTTCAACATTACTTCAAGTCGGAAAATATTTAATCATTTGTTTTATAGATCTTCTTTAAATCTTTGACCAGTTGTCTCAGATTTTTCACATCGTCATTTTCTTCTTTTGCACCGGTATATCTGTATTTTAAGTACAATTTACGAATTTTTTTTAGTAGATCTTCATCAGTTATTATAACCAATTCTTCTTGAATTTCCATTGAAGTCATGGAGATTTTTTTAACTAAGCCCACTTTAAAGAAATACCGTCTAAAATCTCTATATATAATACGAATTGATGTATTTTTTTTGCTCTTTTTTTGAAATTTAGATGGGTTTACTTGATCAAGATTTTCTCGAACTTCTTCGACATCAGATAGTGTCATAATACTTGATTGTTTTGAATTTTTAAATATTGCATATGAAATTAAGAAAATAACGGCTATAATAAGGATTATTAAAATAATAACAATAACCGTTGCGGCAGTTGTGAGGTCGTTGCCATAATCGTAAGCTCCCCATTCGAACGCTTGTTCCATATTACCAGGCATCGTCTCATCAAATTCTATTTCTACTTCGTTATCAAGTCCCAAAATTCGCGTCAAAAATAATAAGATACTAAATACAATTTGTAAAATAAATTCAAGAGTTGGTTCAATGATACGGTTCCATAAGATTTGGATAAACCTCAGAATCTAGGAAATAAACAGCGGGATGCTCATTACAATCGGTATAATGATTACTAGCAACAAAGAGTAAAAATTAAATAATCTAAATCGTGGTTGATTAAGAACAGATAAATCGTGGCGAGATAATCGAGTTAACATGATTCCTGTAAATAAAAATAAAAATGCAAATGTGTAGACATCTATTCCAATGTGAGTATTTTCATATCCTAGTTGTGTTAGTGGAATAAGTAGAAGTAAGCACCATCCAAATATCATAAGAAAAACTTTTATTTTACCATCATACTCGATTCGTTCATTGAGTGTTGGTTTCTTGAAAGTTGAGTTTATTAGATAGATAATTGGTGGGATTAAAGCAATTAAATTTATTGTTATTAATGGGATGGTATAGTAAATAATAATTAATGGTATTAATCCAAATAATTTTAACCACTTATAAGTACTCAAATAGGTGGTGAGTACAGAGGTTATAATGAAAATTGGTAAACTTATGAATAGATGAAGTCCTCCGAAAAAGGAAGTGATTATAGTTGCAAATGTCATAAAAAAACATATATCGCTAATTAATTTTAAACTGTATAAAAATTTCATTCATTCACCCCATGTCTGTATAATCTTCACCATAAATAAATAACTCTGAGCTTCCTTGTTCATACGTCAACTCTTTTGCCAATTTTTCTTTTGAGTAATCTTTACGAGGTGTAATAATAACATAAGTTTGATTCGGCTCTTTATTCAATGTTAATTCATTGATAATAGCTTCGTAAGTTTTAGTTGTTCCATATGCTGCTCGACCTAATTTTTCCAAAATTAAACGTAAATGTTGTTTACCAATTCCTTGTTGCAACAAATCGTTGTTATTAACAAAACTATCAATTTTTGTATTTGTAATAAACTCAAAAGGAACCAGTTTTCGTTCAAAAGTTTGACAAACTGTGCGAGTTAACGAGAAACAATGTTCAAAGTCAGATGGATTAATAGTTTTTCCACCAACGGCACTTGTATCTAAAAAGATGGTTACTACCATTTCTGTTGTGTAATCGAACTGCTTTACCATCAATTGGTTACTTCGTGCAACATGTTTCCAAGAAATTTGTTTAAACGGTTCTCTTCCAGTATAATCTCTTGTTCCAATTGTTAAAATCGGGTCTTCCATTATAAATCTACGAACTGATAAATCGCCTAAAAAACCTCCGACTAGTTGATCAATTTTTTGATTTTTGATTGCTTTTGGAAACACAACGACTTCTTTTTCAACTTCGTATTTTTCTCGTGTTTCTTTAAATCCTAGAAAATCACCGCCACGTAATTCTGCACCGGGAAATACATATCTACCTCTAGCGATAAAGGCGATTTTTAACTTCCTTTGTAATCTACTACGCGAAGTGAGGTAGATTGAACTGTTATAACTTAAAAAACCCATTCCAAGTGTGTCTTTTTTTATAAATACACTCTTGTTTAAAACTTTAATGCCAGTTGGAAGAGATTCAACCATGCGGATAAAGGGAACGAATCGTCTTGTTTCATTTGTAACTGTGCTAATCATTTCGGTTTCTTCATCAATTTCGATTAATTTTCTGCTAAACTTGTAATCGTAACTAATACCTTTTAACGCGTTCTTAATCGAATACCACTGAATTAACCCAACTATGATAAAGAGTGAAATAAAAAATATGAACATCGTTTTTCACCTCCATTATTCGTCTAGATTTCTTCGAGTGGAACAGGTATCGTATTTAAAATTTGATTAATTGCATTCAATGTATCGTCTGCTCTTACGCTGCCTGAGATAGTTAAACGATGAGATAAAATAAATGGAGCAACAAATTTTACATCTTCTGGTATTACAAAGTCTCGACCATTTAATGCTGCACATGCTTGTGCGCCGGTATATAAAGCTTTTGCACCACGAGTTGAAATACCTACTGAAAATCGGTCATCATTACGAGTAGCTTCGATTATATCCATAATATAATTTGCAACATCATCTATTACTGTAATATCAAATATCCCTTTTCGAACATTCTGTGTTTCTTCATTTGTAACAACTGATTCTAATTCTTCGATTAAATCGACTGTTTTTCTTCGTTTAAGCACCTCGAGTTCTTTTTCACGAGGCATATAACCCAGAGATAAACGCATAAAAAATCGGTCCATTTGGGCATCAGGAAGAGGAAAAGTACCGTAAGATTCTAATGGATTTTGCGTAGCCATTACCATAAAAGGATTCTCTAATAAGAAAGTTTTACCGTCTACCGTGATTTGAAATTCTTCCATTGCTTCAAGTAAACTTGATTGTGTTCGTGGTGTTGCCCTATTAATTTCATCAGCAAGAACAAGATTTGTAAATAATGGGCCAGGTCTAAATTCAAATTCCATATTCTTTTGATTAAAAAAATGAATTCCTGTTAAGTCTGATGGTAACAAATCTGGTGTAAATTGTACACGTTTAAAATCTGAACCGATAGTTTTTGCAAAAGCTCTTAAAAGCATAGTTTTTCCTGTTCCAGGAACATCTTCAAGAAGCACATGTCCTGAACAAACAAAACAAATAAGAAGTGAGAAGATTTCCTCATCTTTTCCTACTATAATTTTTGAACAATTTGATATTACTTTTTCTTTATAATCAATAAAATTTTGTAATTCCATAACTAAAAACTCCCTATTTTTTTAATTTCACTTATTTAGATTCCACTATCTAAGCTCACTTACAATTTTAATTGTCTCAGTAGGAACTAATTACTCCTTCGTCGTAAAGTTCCCTTGAGTAGTCAATCGTAATCGCAATAAATTGCGAACTCATTGACGAATCCAGTTTCAGCTCACAGACACTCGAGGTTATCCTTTGGGCTAATTGTTCACTACGTGAAAAATCTCCCGGCAGGATACTTTTCATGTCTAACGTGTTTGCTTACACTTTTAATTATACCATTTTTGAAACCGGTTGTGAACAAAAAAATATTTTTTTGTTTACATTTAGAAAAAAGATAAAAAAAGTATTCTTGATAAATAATCAATGAACACTTTTTAGGATGTATTATATTTTTTATTTTTGATAATTAGGTGCTTCGCTTGTAATTTCAACGCTATGAGGATGTGCTTCTTTTAATCCCGCTCCTGTGATTTTAACAAATCGTGCGTTAACATTCATATCAGCAATTGTTGGTGTACCACAATAACCCATACCAGCACGTAATCCACCAGCAAGTTGGAACACTACATCTTCAAGCTTACCTTTATAAGGAACGCGTGCTTCAATACCTTCAGGAACCAGTTTTTTTGCAGCTTCTATTTTAGCTCCTGGTTTATCACCTTGGAAATATCTATCACTTGAGCCACGTTTCATTGCTGCTAAAGAACCCATTCCAACGTAAGTTTTATAACGACGACCATTAAATAAGATTTCCTCACCTGGAGTTTCCTCACAACCAGCAAACATACTTCCAAACATACAAACTGATGCTCCGGCAGCGATTGCCTTTACGAAATCACCACTAAGTTTTAATCCACCGTCAGCGATTACCGGTATACCCACAGTATTACAGTACTCAAATACATCAGCAACAGCTGTTGCTTGAGGAACTCCAACACCTGTTACTACGCGAGTAGTACAGATTGAACCTGGTCCGATACCAACTTTTACTGCATCAGCTCCCGCTTCAATTAAATCTTTAGCAGCTGCAGCGGTAGCAATATTTCCACCTACAACTTGTAAATTTGGAAATTCAGCTTTAATTAAACGGACAACATTCATTACTCCAGCGGAATGACCGTGAGCTGAATCTACTGTAATAACATCTACATCTGCAGCAACGAGTGCACGAACACGATCAAGCGTGTCAGGTCCGATTCCAACAGCAGCACCAGCACGAAGTCTTCCTTGCTCATCATTACAACTATTTGGATACGAAATAGTTTTTTCAATATCTTTAATAGTAATTAATCCAATAAGTTCATCAAGTTCATTTACTATTGGTAATTTCTCAATTCTATGTTGCATTAAAAGTGCTTTCGCTTCTTCTACTGTCGTACCAACTTTAGCAGTTATCACGCGACTTCTTGGTGTCATCATTTCACTTACTAATATATTTTTATCTTCTCGGTATTTAATATCGCGATTTGTAACAATCCCAATTAATTTATTTGAATCATCAACCACTGGGAATCCCGAAATCTTATAATAGGCACACTGCTCATCTGCTTCACCAAGTGTAACATTTGGTGATAATGTCACTGGATCAGTAATCATTCCACTTTGGTATAGCTTCACACGACGAACTTCTTCTGCTTGTTCTTCAATTGACATATTCTTATGAATAAACCCAATCCCGCCTTGATGCGCAAGAGCAATCGCAAGTTTAGACTCAGTCACAGTATCCATTGCAGCAGAAACAATAGGGATATTTAATTGAATCGTTTTTGTTAAATTAGTTTTTAACGACACATCTTTTGGTAAAACTTCACTTTTTGCCGGAACTAATAATAAATCATCAAATGTTAAAGCTTCGTTTACTATTTTAGCTGATAAGTTCATAGAATATCACCCTCGGTTTTATTTTATTTCGACTATTTTAACATAGCTTTAGGAAAACTACAATGTTTGTAATGGACTTATTATTTTTTTACATACACTTTCACTAAATTTTAATGAAAATAAATGAATTTTTTGTGGATTGATGTATTACAATCGATATTTCTAATCGTATAAAAGGATCTTTTCAACCTAAATTAACGAAATTTTTCACAGCTAAAGGATATGTTTTAAAAATAAATTGCGAGGTTTGTTGAAAATTGAAAAAAAATCAAAAAAATTCTGTAAAAATAAAAAATTTATGGTATACTATTATTTAGTGACATGAAATTTATATGTCGATCTATGATTGCACCAATTCGTTTGGATTAATCTTTTTTATTTTTTCAAAAGGAGTGCCGCCCTGTGACACAGAAATTAAGCGAAGAACAACTACAATGGCTACACTTTGATCACGTTGTTTCAAAGATGGCATTAAATCCAGAGCCAACAACTGAATCAATTAATCCGAGCCTTAAAGTAGATGATATGAAAATTGAAAAATTAAGTGATACTGAAATTGCTAGATTTAAAGAATTTTTCACAAATTATCTAGAAGTAACGTTTGATACGAACCTGGATGAAGAATCGTATTTTCCTGAGGAAGACAATATCCTTTTTGATTATAACAATAAAGCCTCGTTACAAGAAGCTTATATAGAAGATGACGATGATGTTGAGAAAATCATCCCAGCAATAAATGATGATGAAATTGATGATGAATTATTATATCTTGATTCTCTTTTGGCAACAGGAAGCGCAGAGTTGAGTAAGGATTCTTTGAGTGATGTTTTCGCGGAGATTCTTGATAATGAAGCCCAGCAGATTGTTAATTATGATTCGTCGACTTTCGAGGCAAACATTCAAAAGTTATTTAATGAAGAAAGTGATGAAATATTTGTAGATGATAGAACGGATGAGTTGAATTTACCTGAGGCGCCAGTTGTTAACAATTCAATTGATGATTTATCAACGAACCTTGAGGTTGAAATTCCTGTAGTATCACAAGTAACTGAAGAAATTGTGCATACTAGTGTAGAACAAAAGGAAAAAAGTAAGAAACCAAAAAAAATTCGGTTATTAATTATCGATGTTTTAATTTTTATTGTGTTTTTAATGATTACTTTTATGGTGGCGTATATTTTTGATATCCTCCCTTTTGATTTGCCATTTTAGATAGGATTTGATGAATGAATGAAAAAATTTGTACAAATTGCAATTGATGGTCCTGCCGCTTCAGGAAAATCAACTATTGCAAAAATTGTAGCTCAAAAATTAAATTATGTTTATATTGATACTGGTGCGATGTATCGTGCTATTACTTGGGCGGTAATAAATGCAGAAATTGATTTAGATAATGAAGAACTCATTTCCGATTTACTAAGTAAAATTGAAATTATTTTAACCCCTGATAATCAAGTTTTTGTTAATGAACAAGATGTTACAGAGGCTGTCAGACTTCCGGGTGTTACTTCTTTAGTTTCTAAGGTTGCAGCTTATCAATCTGTTCGAACAATTTTAAAAGATAGGCAAGTTGCAATGGCAAAAGTTAATAATGTCATAATGGATGGTCGTGATATTGGAACCAACGTTTTACCCAATGCAAATTATAAATTTTTTATGATTGCAGACTCACGAGTTCGAGCACAAAGAAGATATGATGAATTAACAAGTAAAGGTATCGAAACAGACATCGATAAACTTGAAGAAGAAATTAAAAAACGTGATGAATTAGATGCAAATCGTGAGTTTGCACCTTTAAAACAAGCTCAAGATGCAATATTAATTGATACGAGTGCACTTTCAATTCAAGAAGTAGTAGACAAAATGGTAGGTTATGTATTAAAATAGAGATATAACAAATTTTATAATTGCTAATGTTATTATAGCTCGTGGGATTGATTAGAACATTTTTCTCATTAACCCCATGAGCTATAAAAAAGGAGAGAGTTTTACAATGGCTGAAATGACAATGGAAGAATTAATGAATTTAGAGGGTATGAACGTACCGTCTGTTGGTGATGTAGTAACTGGTAAAGTTATTGCGATCGCAGGACAAGAAGTTACAGTTGATATCGGTGGAGGAAATGATGCTACTGTTTATTTAAGCGAATTATCAGCAAGTAAAATTAATAACGTAGAAGAAGCGGTTAGTATCGGTTCTGAGATTGAAGCTGTTGTTAAAAAAGTAAGTGATGAACAAATATTATTATCAGTAAAAGCTATCGCGGTACGTGCACAAAATGCCGCAATTGTTGCTGCTGCTGAGGATGGGACACCTTTATCTGCTACTGTAAAAAGAGCTATTCGTGGTGGATTATTAGTTGATTTACAAGGAGTTGAAGCATTCTTACCTGCTAGTCAAATCGATAACCGCTATGTTGAAGATTTAGAAATTTATGTAGGTCAAACATTTAATGTACAAATTGAATCAATCAAAGGTCGTAGAATTGCAGTTACACGTAAAGAACTTGCTGGAATCGAAAAAGAAGAAGCAAAAAATGCAGTATTAAGCACTCTTAATATTGGTGACCGTTTAGAAGGAAAAGTCGTACGAATTACAGATTTCGGAGCATTTGTAGACTTAGGGTCAATCGAAGGACTTGTTCACTTATCAGAAGTGTCTCACTTACGTTTCAAAAAAGTTGAAGATGTTTTATCAGTTGGTGATGTAGTATTAACAGAAATAGTTAAAATTGATGGTGCTAAAATTGGTTTATCAATTAAAAAAGCTGTTCCGACTCCAATCGAAGATTTCTCAAATACTACAACTGTTGGTGAAGTAGTAGATGGAACAGTAGTATCTGTTCATGATTATGGTGCATTCGTTGAAATAGCGGCTGGTGTTGAAGGACTTGTTCACGCATCTGAGTTAACTTGGGATTCTGCTCGTACGAAAGTATCAGACTTTTTAACAGTAGGTCAAAAAATTCAAGTAAAAATTATTGATATGAACATCGAATCAGGTCGTGTGGCACTTTCTGTTAAACAAATCGAAAACGATCCGTGGCAAGCTCTAGCTGTAACGGTTGGAGACATTGTTAATGGAAAAGTCGAAAGTATAACTGGCGTTGGAGCATTTATTAATATCGCTCCTTACATTGATGGGTTATGCCATTTCTCTGAAGCTTCTTGGTCAGCTGGAACTCGTCTTGAAGATATGATTAAAGTTGGTGATGAGGTACAAGTTAAAGTTATCTCACTTGACCGTGATCGCAAACGAGTAGGACTGTCTATTCGTCAAGTAACAGTTAATCCATGGGAAGACTTATCAATTCGCCGAAATGATATAATTTCTGGGAAAGTAATAAATTTAACAGCTCGTGGAGCTGATATCCAAGTAGCAGAAGGTGTTTCAGGATTCTTACCAATCGGTCAAATTGCAGATCGTCGTATCGGACACGCAAATGAAGCATTAGCGCTTGATGCTGAGGTACAAGTTAAAGTTACAAACTTCGAACCAAATAACTTCCGATTAGAATTAAGCATAAGACAAATCGCTCAAGATGCAGAAAGAGCAGATTTCGATGCTTATATGAAGTCGCAAAAACAAGAAGAAGCAGAAACTGGTGAAACGCTTGGTGATTTATTCGGAGACGCTTTTAAAGATTTAGTTTAATCTAACAAAAAGAATTAGGACTTGGTCCTAGTTTTTTTTATGATAATTTTATGTATATATCCCCCCTTAATGAGAATAATAGAGGTAAAGGAGGTCTATCAATGCCCAAAAAGCAATATCGACATACTGAATATGCAAAAGCAGCAAAAAAACGAGCACGTGCTAAGTTATGTAGAGTAGGTTTTGAATTAAATGTGCCACAAACTGAAATGGCAAAAAAATTTAATGTCGAGGCACACGGTGCAACAAGCCTCCATACTCTCGCGAAAAAATTACTTTTGCAATATTTAGAAGAACATAAAAATGATTTAAAACCTGACTATTCTAACGATGTTTTAGAAGTTGAAGAGAATCTATAAAAACAAAAATTCGTACATTTTTAACACGATCGTGTTTAAATTGTACGAATTTTTAATTTGTATCTTAATTCCATTAAATGAATGTTTTCTTTACATGCAATAGTAAATGTGTTATAATAAATAAATGAAATCATTACAAATTATTATTGATTTGGATAACATTTAACCCAATAATATCTACATAAAAAATAAATGAGATGTATTTTCATTTTCTTTCCTCCTTTCTTAATAAATTTTATTAAATATAAATGAATTATATTATAACTATTTTTTTTAAATTCGCTATAGCGAATTATAGGTCGATTTAAAAAATTATTTAGGGGTGTAAAAAATGAAGGAAATTGGTCAAGGTTTTAGAGATTTAAGAAAATTATCAGGATTTACGTTAAAAGATGTTTGCAACATGACGAATAATATTATCTCAGCGAGTACTTTAAGTGATTTTGAAAATGGAAAATGTGAAATAAAATTAAGCGTATTCAACGAATTGTTAAAATTATTTAATATAAATTATAATGAATTTAATTTCATATGTAATAATTACCCAAATAGATGAATTCCAAAAATTATGGCAAAAAAGTGTAAATTTTGTTTATACCAACAATATAGGTGCTTTAAAGTCGGTAGTAAAAAGAAACCTACATATGTATAAATCTAATAACATTCGTGACAAAATTAATTATTTAAGATTGAAAAATTTACTTGGAGAAGTTGATAAAAATTATCAATTAACCTATTTTGAATGCAAACTTGTAACAGACTATTTAGCAGAATCTAAAATTTGGACAGTGAAGGAACTTTCTATTTTCATCTCTTTTATGAACTGTTTTAATCCAGATTTATTAGAGCATATAACAAATAAAACTTATAACAAAGGTTCTATATTCTTAACTATAAAAGAGAACAAACACGTACTTGTTCAAGCATTGCTAAATGCCAATTCAATCTTGATTCAAGAAGAACGCATAGAGACGGTAATGAAATATCACGGATATATAGAACGTTTAATTGATGAAAATGATTTATTTGAAAAAAACATCTTTTTATTCGCAACGGGTACAATCGAAGTTGTTAATGGTCAAATTTTTAAAGGAAAAGCTAAAATGTTAAAATCTATTGAAATTTTACAAGACTTAGGCAGTCACCAATTAGCTGACAACTTTCAATCTAAATTTGATGAAATTTTAAAATTTTATGAAACAAGTAACAATTCCGAAACTCCGAAATTTAGGTGAATTATTTGTTGCGAATGAGATGAGTAAATGCTATATTAGTATTATACAACATTGACTTATGATTTTAAAAAGGTATTAACTATTCGTTGAAGAAGTAAATAATTACTAGAGGTGTTTTAAATGCATAAATTCTTCTTTACAGTTCTTGCTTCACTTATTTTATTAGGTGGCTTTCAAACAGTGAAAACTAATTACTCAGATTTTGAGCCTGCAGTAAATTGTGTCCAAACTTGGCAACACTTTATAACCGTTGGTCCAAATGTTCGTGCTTATAATCAAAATGGAGTGTTTGTTAGAGAATTAGTAAGTAATACGATTATCGTAAATCATGGAAAACGTAATGGTACAAGAACTAGAATCTCTCATGGTAATCAAACATTATATGTCGCTACAAGTAGAATCGGTTCTCGATTGGTTTATGACAACTGCGGGGTGCCATTTAATATAGAATCAGATTAAGACTTGGAAATAGACCGCTTGTAATAATGCGGTCTTTTGTTATAGGAGATGATACAAATGAATTTTATCAAAAGAGCTTTCATAACTATAAATAGAATGTATATAAAATCAATTGTTTTAATTTTCTTACTTACAACTATCGGATTTTTAATTTTAAGTTCGATCTCGATTCAAGAAGCCGTTTCTAACACTGAATATAATTTACGTAAGAATATGTTACCTGTTGTTTTAATTGAAATGGATTGGCAAGAATTTGATTTAATCCGTACAAATAATCCACAAGATGAACGTTTATATGATAAGACTAGCTTATCACCTTCTTTAATAAAACAATTTGGTGACTTGAAGTATGTGGATTTTTATGATTATAGGTTAGAGACAAGTTTAATGTCAAATGAATTACTACCTTGGGTTCCTCTTTCATTGAATTATCATCTGATGAGTACTCTAACTAAAACAATCGATAGCTCTTCTCATTTCGTTTTTAATATAAGTGGTGTTTCAAAAGAATATTTTTTAGAACAAAGAACAGGTTTCATTGATTTAAGTTTAGGCAGGACATTTTTGTATTCAGAATTAACAGGCGGTGAAAATGTTGCAATTGTTTCTCATTTACTCGCAGTTCAAAATAATCTAAATATAGGAGATAGAATAACATTTTCTAACAAACAAATGGATTGGGATTTTTATTTAGACGAAATTGTAATTTTATATTCTAGAGATTATTCATTTGAAATAATTGGTCTTTTTGACGTTTATGGAATAGAAAATATTAACTTTGAACAGATGGATTTCACCGATTTAAAAATATATGATTATGTAACTTTTAATCGAGTCAATCAAATTTTTATTCCAAATTCAGTTGTTAGTGAAATAAATAAACAAATTGTTCAAGTTTCAGATTATTTCAGCGGCAACACAACGGAATTTTTTTCGTATCGATCACAACCGGTTTTTTTATTATCAGACCCATTATATGTTGAAAAGTTTTCTGCTGCAATAACACCATATTTACCATCATTTTATGCACCATTTACTTTAATAAATCGGTTTGAACCAATTTCATCCTCGATGGAAAATTTAATCAATATTGCTGAGTATATTCTATTAGTTACTATAGGAACATCAATTTTTTTAATTTCACTCATTATAACTTTATCTCTTATCGATAGAAAAAAAGAATTTTTTATTTATTCCGCACTAGGGGAAAAATCAGGAAAAATTTTTGGTCAAACGTTATTTGAAATATTTATAATATCAATTATTTCTCTTGTCGTTTCAATTCCTCTTGGAAAACTTTTTTCAAAAATTTTGTCAACAAATATGATAGAAAATCAAATCACTCAGATAACTAATATTGAAAGATATTTTTTTACAACAACAGGTCGTCCATATCGGTTCGATTCTCTCGAATATTTGGGATTTCCACCTCCGATGTCGGTTGAAGAAATGTTATATTTCTTTGATATTGATTTAACAGAAAATATTTTCATATTCTCATTAATTTTTATTTTATCAATAATCGTTATAACAATTATTTCTTTCATAATAGTATTTTACAACAAAAGCAAAATAAATTGAAAAATATAATTTTATAATCAATCAACTTTTGCAAACGCTTAAATAACGATTAAAAATATAGCAACGCATATTATAAACATAAACCAACTTTTAGAATTTGTGGAAAATAAAGGTTCAGTTTGAATATGAGAATACCCACGAGACTCCATCGATTCAATCACCAGATTTGTTAATTCTAAAGATTTTTTCATTAAAGGAATAATTAATACTTTAACACGACGAATGGGATTTTTTGACAAATTTACACATCTTGAAACTTGAGCATCTTTAATATTGTTATAATTTTCAATAATTTTTCCTAGAAATAGAAAAACTAAAGAAATCATCATCGCAATGTCAAAAGCAGGCACAAAAGGAATTTTTTTCAAAAACCAAAAAAGAGTATCACGAATAGTAGATATCGACGTAGAATTTATAAAAACACAAGAAAATAAAATCATCAAAATCAAAGAAAAGGTATAACCAATCCCCGCGAAAAAAAAAGCTACGACTAGTATAAGACCTAATAATTTTAACTGACAAAACAACTGAAAAAAAGGTGTTTTTGCGACGATTATTAATAAAAAGCCAATACAAAAAAGGATGAAATAACTAAGTAAATCACTAGCGATACTAGTGGATGTTGTTAAAACAATCAAGCTAACTAATTTCAACCTTGGATCCATTTGATGAATAATCGTCTCTTTATATTGAAATCTCCCGAAATTTATCGCAGCCATGATAAACTATCCACATTCACCGTAAACTTCGACGGATTTCTAACTCCAAAATCCTCCAGACGCGGACATACTTCACTTGGTTTACCATCTAAAACAAGGATTCCATCACTAAGAACAACCAAACGATTCGCGTGAGATAAAATTTTTTCAAGTTCATGAGTAATAACCACAATTGTCGTGCCAGCCTCATGTAACGAAACTAAAAGTTCGATTAAACTTTGAATACTTGGATAATCAAGACCTGTAAAAGGTTCATCGAGGACTATTATCTCAGGGTGCATAACCAGCACACCAGCAATGGCAATCCTTCGTTTTTGTCCACCGGATAACTCAAAAGGGTCTTTGTACTTTAATTCAGTAATTCCTAATTGATGCATGACTTTTTCAACTCGAATATCTATTTCATTATGGGGTAAACACAAATTCAATAGACCAAAGCGAATCTCTTCTAAAACGGTTAAACCTACAAACTGAGCAGACGAATCTTGAAAAACTAGACCCACCTTCTGACGAATTTCATGCCGATTTTTTACCTTATGGATATCATTATTTTTATAGAAAACCTCACCACTCATAGGCTTTATTAAACCATTAAGATGTTTACTTAAGACTGTTTTACCAGAACCGTTTGTGCCAGTTAAAACGATAAAATCACCTTCAAAAATTTGAAAGTGAATATTTTTTAAAGTTAATGATGACGGTTTAAAATAATGGGAAACATTTTTTAATTCAAGTAATGGTTTATTCATAGGGACTTACTCCAAAATTGATTTTGATGATATGGTTTTTGAAATCATTAAAACGACGATTATTTTTATAATTGAGCCTGGCAAGAACGGGATTAATCCTGTTGCTAGAACAACATATCCATTACCTATAAAGCGATATAACCATAATAAACCTATCCCGTATAAGAAAAAGTTTCCTATGATTATAGCAGTCACATCACGCAAAACATTTTTTTTCACTTTAGATTTTGTTAAGCTAATAACTGTCGCTAAAAAAATATATCCGAGTAAAAATCCACCTGTTGGACCCAGGAAAAAAGCGAATCCTGAATTACCGTTCGAAAATACAGGAAGACCGATTAGACCGAGAGTTAGGTATAAAATTATGGTGATTAATGAATTTTTGACAGTTAAAAACATACCCGCGAGCATCACAAAAAAATCAGCTAAAGTAATCGGTACTGGTCCTACCGGAATCGGAATACTAATATGAGAACCAAGGATAATAAGTGATATGAAAAGTGCACAACTCACCATATCTTTTAATTCTAAATGTTGTTTCATTTTTTGCACCTACTTTAAAATATCTTATCATACTCGTATTTAAATTGCAAATGTTAACCGATTGCAAACATTAATTCTGCTTCACATGCAATACTTTCATTAACCGTTGCTACTGCTTTTCCGATTCCTACATTCTCTCTCATTTTTATAATTTCAACTTTTAAAGTTAATATTTCACCAGGAATTACTTTTCTTTTAAATCGAGCTTTATTAATGCCTGCAAAATATGCTGTTTTACCTTTAAAACTTGGGCTTGATAAAATCGCAACTGCACCAGTTTGAGCTAACGCTTCAATAATTAATACTCCTGGCATAACATGTTCTTGTGGAAAATGTCCACAAAAATAAGGTTCTCCTACACTTACAGCTTTTAAACTAGTTGCAGATTTTTCGGGTATTAATTCTATAACCTGATCAATTAATAACATCGGATATCGATGAGGAATTATTTCCTCAATTTGATTACTGTTTAATAACATAATAACACCTCTTTTTTATTGAGCCCATTTTTTAAAAATAATACTTGCGTTGTGACCACCAAATCCTAACGAGTTTGACATAACGTATTTTAGGGGTTTATTTCTACCAGTTGTAAAAATATAGTCTAAGTCGCAAGCCTCGTCCCAAACATTTGAATTAATTGTCGGTAAAACGCAATTTGATTCGAGTGATTTTATCGTGAGTATTGCCTCTACCGCTCCTGCTGCGCCTAACATGTGTCCTGTCATAGATTTAGTTGAACTCATTAAAATTGATTCATAGTTATTTTTAAAAGCATTTTTTACAGCAATCGTTTCAATTTTATCGTTGAGGGGCGTCGATGTTCCATGCGCGTTTATGTAGTCGATATTGCATGGTGTTATTTGTGCTTCGTTTATGGCAGTTAGCATCGCTCTTGTTGCTCCCTCGCCAAGTTCATGAGGTGCTGTTACATGATAGGCATCACATGTTGCACCATATCCAACAATCTCTGCATAAATATGTGCCCCTCTTTTTTTTGCACTTTCCAGCGTTTCTAAAATAAGCATTCCCGCTCCTTCACCCATCACGAAACCATTTCGTTCTTTATCAAATGGAATTGATGCGCGAGTTATATCGGTTGATTCACTTACGGCTTTAATAATACTAAAACCCGCAATTCCAAGCCTTGTAATAGATGCTTCTGCGCCACCGGCAATCATAATATCTGCGACTCCATTTCTTATATGGTGATAAGCTGTTCCAATTGCATCTGTTGAGGCCGCACATGCTGTTACGACTGAATGACAGACCCCTTTTGCACCTAATTGAATCGCTACATTTCCCGCGGCTAAATTAGTTAATACTTTCGGGATAAAGTGCGGTGAAATACGACTTGGACCGGATTCTTTTAATTTGTTCGCGGTTTCTTCAATGGTTTGTAACCCCCCAATTCCTGATGACACTGAAACACCAAAACGAAAATTATCTATCTCATCTGAATTTAGTTTCGCATCGTCATATGCCTCTTTCGCCGCGACTATCGCAAACTCTACAAACCGATCAAGTTTTCTAACTTCTTGTTTTCCTATAATAAGTGATGAATCAAAATTTTTAACCTCAGCCGCTAATTTAACTTTAAAATCACTGGTATCAAAATATGTTATATTATCGACACCACAAACTCCATTTTTAGCATTCTCCCACGTTTTAGATACATTGTTTCCAATCGGAGTTACCGCACCAAGACCTGTTATAACAACTCTTCTCATTTAAATCACCAATCCTCCATCAACTTGAAAAACTTGCCCAGTAATATAATCAGCTGAAGAACTTGCTAAAAAGTCTACCATATCAGCAATATCACTAGTAGTCCCAAAACGATTAAGCGGAATTTGTTCAACAATTTTTTGTTTAAAACTATCATCTAAAACAGCGGTCATATCAGTTTCAATAAACCCCGGAGCAACTGCATTTACACAAATCCCACGAGGTGCGAGCTCCTTAGCAATAGTCTTTGTAAAGCCAATCACACCCGCCTTAGCCGCCGCATAATTTGCTTGACCAACATTTCCAGTAATTCCTGAAACTGAAGTAATATTCACAATTTTTCCTTTTCGTTTTTTGAACATTATTTTAGCAACCAACTTAGTTAAATAAAACACGCCTGTCAAATTTACATTAATAACACTTTCAAAATCGGCATCATTCATCCTCAAAAACATACTATCACGAGTAATTCCAGCATTATTAACTAGTAAATCGATAGAACCAAACTCATCTATCGTCTTTTTAACCAGATTTTCACAATCATTTTTAATTCCGACATCAGCTTTAAAAATTAAAGCACGCACACCGAAATCTTCACATTTTTTCTTAACTTCCTCAGCCCGACTCAAATTTCCCGCAAAATTAATCATCACATCAAACCCAGACTCAGCGAGTTTTATTGCTATAGCTTCACCGATACCCCTCGAAGCACCTGTAACAAGAGCAACTTTATTCATCATTTTTCCCTCCTATGGTGCGAATTAATTTTAATATATCATCTGTTGATTCAACATTAAATGTTAAAACCGAACGGTTAATTTTTTTTACTAAGCCGCTTAATGTTTTACCCGGTCCCACCTCTATAAAAATATCAAATCCGTCATCTATTAATCTTTGTATGCTTTGTTGAAATTTTACTGCTGAAGATATTTGTTTTGTTAATAAATCTTTTATCGGTTGATCGGTATAATCAGCTGTAGCATTATGAACAACTGGTATTATAGGATTTACTATATTGTAATTAACTAATACATTCTCAAGTTCAAGGGAAGCATTTTTTAGTAAACTTGTGTGAAAAGCACCACTAACATTTAATTTAATTGCTTTTTTTGCACCTTTTTTAATTGCTTTTTTTGAAGCCATTTGCACTGCATTTATATGTCCTCCTATAACAAGTTGTCCTGGCGAGTTATAATTTGCAATTTCTACGATTTCGCCAAGCTCATAACTTACATCAGCGCAAATTTTTTCTAATTCCTCATGATTAATAGCGAGTACTGCTGACATAGAACTGATTCCTATTGGAAGTGCCTCAGCCATAATTTTACCACGCTTTGCAACAATATTTATCGCATCTAATTCACTGATTGATTCTGCAAGAACTAGAGCACTATATTCTCCAAGTGATAACCCAAGAGTCGCATCTGGTATAATTCCGTTAGCAAGCAATACTTTAAATAACATAATCTGAATCGCAACTAATGCTGGTTGCGTGTATTGAGTTTTGTTTAAAAGATCAAATTCATCATTAAAAATAATCTCAAGTAATTCAAAATCAAGTTTTTTGACAAGACTGTCTAAAATTTCTTTTGCTTCAGGAAAATCATTGTACACACTTCGCCCCATTCCGACATATTGGCTTCCTTGACCTGGAAAAATGAATACGATTTTTGACATAGTAAAACCTCCAAACAACTAACAGATTAATCTTTTATTAATTCTTTTATAAGTTCTTCGACGCTAATTATTTTGTTTAATCTGTATCCATTTGTGCCACTAAATAGTAAAGCGTGATCTTCTATTTTGTCGCTAACTGCGTTTATTAAGGCTTCACTGATACAGTAAATTGTTGTTTTGGGATTGCAACTTTCTAGACAATTCACACACCAACGTGGTTTTATCCTATCTGTATTTTCTAGCGTTTTTGTTAATGTGTTTTTTAGAGCACGACCTGGCAAACCAGCCGGACTTTTAGTTATTACAATATCCGATTTTTTTGCATCCAGAAATTTTTGTTTAAATTCATCACTGGCGTCACATTCGTGTGTTGCGATAAATCTCGTTCCAATTTGCACTCCAGTTGCACCAAGAGTAAGATATTTTTTTATATCGTTGTTTGTGTAAATTCCGCCTGCGACAAACAAAGGAATACTTCGGCCGACATTTATTTCAAAAGGTTTAATAATTTTTTTCACCTCAGCAAAGATTTGTTCTAAAGTCGGAGCGCTAAAATTTTCAAGATCAGCCCTATTGAAACCTAAATGACCTCCTGCATCAGGACCTTCTATTACAATAAAATCTGGATATCGTTGATGTTTTCTCTCCCAAGACCTGCATATAACTGAAGCTGCTTTTGCACTTGAAACTATCGGCGCAATCGCAACTGAGGAATTTTTAACAAGTTTCGGTAGTTCAAGTGGAAGACCCGCTCCTGAAATAATAACATCAACCTCGCTAATAAGAGCCTGTTTCACGAGATTTTCGTAATTTGTACCTTTAACCATGATATTAACAGCAAGTACACCACGACCCTCTGAAATCGACCGTGCTTTAACGATTTGTTCGTTAAGCGCCACTAAATTACATTCTGCCGGATTTTTCATAAAACCCGTTTTTTTATACCCAGGATTTGCAGCCGAGATTGTCCCCATACCACCTTGTTTCATCACACTTCCCGCAAGATTGCCAAGAGAAACACCAATTCCCATCCCTCCTTGGATGATTGGTATCTCAAGGACTTTATTGTTTAATCTAAGTCCAAGCATCAGCAAGTCTCCTATTCATCCCAGTGGATAATGTATTAAACGTTGAAGCCGCATCTGTAAATAGGTCACTTATTATATCACTTGCTGGTTTTAGCTCAGAAATACATCCTGCAACTTGACCTAACATTATCGAACCATTGTCCATATCACCATCGAAGACAGCTTTTTTTAATGATCCGAGCGTTAAATATTCAAGTTCTTCTCGATTTTTTCCTGCTTTTTCAAGATTTGTATAATTTCGAGCCATCTTATTTTTGAAAATTCTAACTGGTACACCAACTGTTTTTCCAGTAACAATTGTTGAAGTATCTTTTGCATTAAGGAGCGTTTTTTTATAATTTTCATGAATTTCACACTCAGTCGCTGCAAGCAAACAAGTTCCTACTTGAACGCCAATTCCACCTAAAGCAAAAGCTGCTACGACCTGTTTACCTGTTGCAATCCCACCTGCGACAACAACAGGAATATTCACGGCGCATTCAACCTGGGGAACCAAAGCCATCGTTGTGAGTTCACCGACATGTCCACCAGCTTCGGTACCTTCTACTATAATAAAATCAGCCCCCGCTTTTTCCACACGTTTTGCTAATGCGACACTCGCCACTACAGGAGCCACTAAAATTCCTTGCTCTTTTAAAAATGGAATTATTGAACTTGGGTTTCCTGCACCTGTTGTAACAACTTTAATATATTTAGCATATTTTTTTATAATCGAAAGCATCTCAAAACAGTGAGGATTCATTAACATAAGATTGATTCCAAACGGTTTTTGCGTAAGTTTTATCATTTCGCTCAAAGATGCTTCGAGTTCGTGAGGTAACATTGCCCCAGCCGAGATTATACCTAGAGCGCCCGCATTTGAAATTGTCGCTGCAAATTTAGCTGTAGCAATATTTGCCATCGCCCCTTGAATAAGAGGATATTTAATTCCTAAAAGTTCATCGAGATTCATTATTTACCTCCCTTTCACCACTTTAAAATAACAGTTCCATAACTGAGTCCCGCCCCAAATCCTGTTAAAACCAAAATCATATCTTTTTCTAACAATCCCTCTTTATTCATAAAATCAAGGGCAATCGGAATTGATGCTGCCGAAGTATTTGCTGTTGAAGAGATTGTTGAATAAAATTTTTCTTTTTGAATGTTGAGCCTTTTTGCAACAGTATCCATTATTCTTTGATTCGCCTGATGGATTACAAAAAAGTCAACATCGTTGTAACTAAGCCCAGCTTGAATAAGTCCGCTTGTTATCGACTTCTCGACACAGCTAGTAGCAAATTTGTACACTTCTGGACCTTTCATTATCAACTTTGAATCGGATTTTTTATTTATAAGTGGATTTTTTATTGTTAGTTGTTCATTGATTAAGACATTATCAAAATCAGGATTTGTGAAGTTGTGTACATGAAGAAGCGTATCGGAATCATTTTTTATTATAACTGCTCCTGCACCATCGCCAAACAAAATACTTGTGTTGCGATCATTCCAGTCTACTATTTTTGACATTACATCACTTGCTACTATTATTCCATATTCAAAACCTCTTGACTTTATTAAACTTTGTGCAATATCCATTGCACCGACAAAACCTGTACAAGCCATATTTATATCAAAAGCTAAGACATCTGATAAATTAAAATATTTTACAATTTTGGCAGCTATAGTAGGAAGATTTGAATCGGGAGTTGATGTTGCAACAATGACAAAATCAATTTTTTCGAGTGAAATTTCAATATTATTTATTGCATTTTGCACTGCGTTGATTGCTAGATTACTTGTATTTTCTGTTTTAACTATATGTCTAATACTTATTCCTGTACGACTTTTAATCCATTCATCGGATGTATCTAAGAACTTCGATAAATCATCATTTGATAGTGTATTACTTGGTAAATAACTACCTGTTGCGATGATTTTCATAGGTTTTTACCCCCATATCCATAAATTTTTGATAACGATGTTTTTGTATATCGTTTTTTTCAATTTTATTTAATTGATCTAAGTTGTTCGCGATTGTTAATCTTAAATCTTCAATTATCGCATGAGGATCTGTATGAGCTCCTCCAAGAGGTTCTTTGATAATTTCATCGATCACACCGAAGTTGTGTAAATCAATTGCCGTTAATTTCATAATTGAAGCAGCCTCTCTTGCTTTAGACGCATCTTTGTATAAAATACTAGCAAATCCTTCAGGTGATAAAACCGAATAAACACTATTTTCAAGCATTAATATTTTATTACCACACCCGATTGCCAGAGCTCCACCAGATCCACCTTCACCAGTTACAATAGTTATTACAGGTACAGATAACTCCATAAAAGTCAATATACAATTAGCAATTGCAGCTGACTGTCCTCTTTTTTCTGCACCGATTCCTGGATATGCACCTGGAGTATCGATAAAAGTAATAATCGGACGGTTAAATTTTTCAGCCTGTTTTGCTAAGCGAATAGCTTTTTTATAACCTTCCGGATGTGGCATTCCAAAATTACAAGCAATATTATCTTCAGTTGTACTTGCTTTGACATGACCAATAATTGTAACTGGTTGTCCTTCAAACAACGCAATTGCTCCAAATATAGATTGATCATCTGAATAGTTACGGTCTCCTTTATACTCAAATACATCTGTGAAGAGATTATTCACATAAAAATGAATATTTGGACGTTCACTATGTCTAGCAAGATATACTACATCGTATGGATCAAGCGTTTTGTATAAATTTTTTTTTGTTTCAAACATCGCCGATTTTACATTGTTTTGCAAATTTTTTAGGGCTTTTTTTTCGATGTCGAGTTCATCAATATGTTTACGAATTACATCAATTTGTTCTTCAATTTTACGCAGTCCCACGATTTTCCACCTGCACTTTATGTAATTTTATCAGAGTTGCGAGAGTTTTAGAAATTTCAGGTCTTGGTACGATTTTATCAACTTGACCCGTTTCAAGTAAAAATTCAGCGGATTGAAATCCATCAGGAAGCTCTTGTTTTATAGTTTCCTTTATTACCCTAGGTCCAGCAAACCCAATTAACGCTTTTGGTTCAGCTAAAATCACATCCGCAATCGTCGCAAATGATGCACTCACGCCACCAAAAGTCGGTGAACATAAAACTGAAATATATAATAATCCTGCCGCATTATGTCGCCCGATTGCGGCTGTTGTTTTTGCCATTTGCATTAACGATAAAATCCCCTCTTGCATCCGTGCTCCACCAGAAGTTGTAAAAATAACGAGAGGCAAATTTGACTTAGTCGCAAACTCAGCTAACAACGCAATCTTTTCACCCACAACAACCCCCATACTACCCATCAAAAACTCACTTTCCATAACGCCAATTGCCACATCATAATTATCTATTTTTCCTATTCCTGTGACGATTGCTTCATCAAAGCCCGCATCTTTTAGTTTAGATATTTTCTCAGAATAACCTGTAATACCTAGTGGATTTGTGGTTTTAAAACCGTCAAACATTTCTTTAAATGAGTTTTTATCAAGAAGCATTTCTATTCTTGATCTTGCACTTATTTTATGATGAAATCCACAATTTGGACATGTGTAATCCCGATTTTTAATATCCTCAAATAAAACTTTTGTATTGCATTCAGGACAAATTTCTAGTAAGTTATCTGGAATTTCTTTAGATTCTAAATTTGTATTTGAATTTTCAAGTCTGTTGCGAACGGCATTTTGAAAACCAATTATTCTATCTTTTCGTTTTTTAAAATATTCAATCACTATTCCCCCCCCTTTTCTAATTTTTATAAAGATTTTTCATGCAATTCATCTAA
>JGI24703J35330_11748658_pt1 | contig 23831 bp, 19 predicted proteins | sample TergutNt197P1_FD_35330 | JGI IMG/M metagenome (IMG submission 35330)
TTGTTGTTGTTTTACCAGCATCAATGTGAGCCATGATTCCAATATTACGTGTTTTTTCAAGTGAAAACTCTCTTGCCATAATGGGGCCTCTCCTTTAGGGTACTTTTTACCCTTTATTACCAACGGTAGTGAGCGAATGCTTTATTCGCTTCTGCCATTTTGTGTGTATCTTCACGTTTCTTAACAGATGCTCCAGAATTTCCAGCCGCATCAATAATTTCATTCGCTAGACGCTCTTGCATCGTTTTTTCATTTCTATTTCTAGAATACTGTACCAACCATCTTAAACCTAAAGTTACACGACGTTCTGGACGTACTTCTACTGGAACTTGATAGTTTGATCCACCGACACGGCGAGCTTTAACCTCAAGAATTGGCATAATATTTTCAATTGCTTCATTAAAAACTTCCATCGGTTCACGACCTGTTTTCTCAGAAATTATATCAAACGCATCATATAAAATTGTTTGAGCAATTCCTTTTTTACCGTCAATCATAATACTGTTAATTAAACGAGATACTAATTTTGAATTGTAAATCGGATCCGGCAGGACATCTCTTTTTGCTACATGACCTTTACGTGGCATAGTTTAACCTCCTTTTGAAAAATAATTCATTTAAAACTCAAATTTCTTAAGCTTTTAGGGTGTTCTTTACCCCTAAGGGTGGTTTTTACCCCTAAGGGTGGTTTTTACCCTTTAGGGCGCTTTGTTCCATATTTAGAACGTGACTGCATACGCCCTTCAACACCAGCAGCATCAAGCGTTCCACGAACGATATGATATCTAACCCCAGGTAAGTCTTTAACACGACCACCGCGAATTAAAACAACACTATGCTCTTGTAATTTATGTCCGATACCAGGAATATAAGCTGTAACCTCTAATCCATTTGATAAGCGAACACGGGCATACTTACGAAGTGCCGAGTTAGGCTTTTTAGGTGTCATTGTGGCAACACGAGTACAAACTCCACGTTTTTGTGGTGACATAGTCACAGTTTGCTCCTTCTTTAAACTGTTGTAACCAACATTTAAGTGACGCGATTTTGATAGTGATGTTTTGCTCTTACGTCCATTACGTACTAATTGATTAATAGTAGGCATTTATTTTTCCTCCTCTCTTTACTTGTGTAAAAGATGTGAATCATGCTCTAAGTCGTCATCATTCATATCCACTGAACCAGGCGTGTCGTTTTTTGACAGACAGAAACGCCTGCTCTTTTTTCACAACCTTAGCTATTTTATTACAAATCGATTTGGAAGTCAATAGCTAGGGCGTTAAAAATGTAATTTTTTTCAAGTTTTACGTTTTCATTGCGAATTGAATAAAAAAATGGAACTAGCTAAGCGTTAGTTTCGCCAAATTGTTTTGGATTTATACCAATTGTTCCACTTAAAAAGAAGCCAGAACATAAGCTAGTTCGGCTTCTTTTTAAGTGTCAAATATTATTATTGTCCGTGACGTAGTGGTTCTTCGTGAGTTAAACCAACCAAGTGCCATCCGCGAGATGGAGATGGAGAAGCAACAATTTCGAAGTCTACAACACGGTTGTTAATTGGAATAAAGGCAAAACGGTATTGTGTTGGGATTACGATCGCTTGCTCACGTACATACTCTTGGAATTCCCATACTGCATCAATACGGTATCCTTCTGGGTCTAGAATTGCTTCTTCGCTATCGATTCTATCTAATAGTTCAGTCATTCTAGCACTTGTGTAACGAGAACGGTTAAATCCTTGATTTGGACGGAAGAATCCAGCTGGAGATGGGTTAGTTCCTGAGCTCCATGCATTGATTTGTACATCCCAATCGATATCATCATGCTCAGTCGTGAATAATTGTCCCCATGAAGCGAACTCATATTCTCTTAAGTTGAGGTAGATTCCTAATTCACGCCACTGAGCAATATGGTATTGTAAAACACCCTCAGCAGATGCATTACCAGCAGATGCCGCGAAAGTAAATGTCAACTCTAAGCGATCATTAGTTCCAGGGAAAGTACGCCACTCTTCAGCAGCATCCCACTCATAACCTGCTTCATCAAGTAAAGCATGCGCATCGTCCATGCTGTATGGCGGTCTTTCAATATTTGGATTGTGGAAATTCTGGTGAATTGGTGGGATCGGTGAAGAACCTGACCATCTTAAACCATCAAAGAAAGAATCACTAACTAGATCCATATCAATTGCTTTCCACATTGCAAGACGTAAATTGATATCAGACATTGGAGCATCTGGATCAATTGCAGCGGTACCTGCTGCATCATCAAAGTAACCAACACGGAAAGTGATTGTGTTCCAAGCCCATCCCGGTGCTTTTAAGAACGTTACGTTGTCAATATGTCCAAAATAGTTATAGCTTGCCTCTTGGAATGCAGTAGCAACATCCACAGTACCAGCCTCTAATTCAGGACCGATAAGGTCAGGAGATATACGACGTACTTCTACACCATCTAGAATAGGTGCACCGAAAACATAATTTTCGTTGCGAGTAAATGTCATCGACTCACCCGGAACGATAACATCAATCTTAAATGGACCAAATCCAATCGCAGCATCTGTATTTACGTAGCGTGAATCTTGCATATCTTCAATCGGCATATCAGCAAAGATGTGATATGGTAGTGGGAAAGTGAATACTGTATTACGAATTGGAACTACGCCATCGAATTCAAATTCAATTGTTAAATCATCGATGATACGAATCCCTGCAATATAATCTGCATCTCCAGCACGGAAATCTTGAATACCAACGATTCTATCTGAATTTTGTTGTCCAAAACGCGTTGTTCCAGAGTCTGGATTTGCTAATACTTCATAAGCTAGTAACCAGTCACGAGTTGTTACTTGAGGACCATCGTGCCAGTATAGACCGTCACGCAAGAAGAATGTAATCATTTTTCCGTCTTCAGAAATTTCGAATGTTCTTACTAAGTCGCCAGTGCTTTCTGGGTCTAATAAGAAATTGTCATCAACTGAAATCATTGAGCCTAAGAAAAAAGTCTGTAAATGTGAATCATCAGCTGACATCGACCATATCGGGTGTAAAACTCCAGAGAATGGCGTTCCAGCAACCAATGCAAAACGTAAAGTTCCTCCGTCAATCACATCATGCTCAGACTGTTCTGCAGTTGGCATAGCGCGATTAATAAGTTCCGCAATATGTGGAGGCACTAATGCAGTAATTGGATCATCATGATCAATTTCTCCTCCTCTATTGCCGCCTGTTCCATTGTCACCACAAGCAACTAGAAACAATGATAATACTAATACCATCCCAAGAGATGCTAAGAATGTACTTCTTTTTTTCATATCATTTTCCTCCTCAGATATAATCTTCTCATGACAAGTAGGGTGTTTTGAGAGATAGTTTTGCAAATAAAATTGTTATTTTTGCAAAACTATCTCTCAAAACGCTTCCGAGCCATTATCTACTTTCCAAAAACACTAACCACGTCGCAATCTTGCGTCAGTTGCACGTTCTAATGTTTTACCAATTGCGTTAATCGAAAACATAAGTATTAAAACAAATAATGCAGCTGGCATCCAAATCCACCAACGGTGCTGAATAACAATTGGATGACTTGCTGTTGCAATAAGGGATCCTAAACTCGGATGATCAAATGGGAATCCAAAGCCAAGGAATGTTAAGCCTGTTTCAATTCCAACATTATTGGCTGTAGCTAACGTTAGATTAACGATAATAATCGAACTGACATTTGGTAATAACTCTCTAACAATAATTTTCCAATGCGGTGTCCCCAAAGTTTTAGAAGCCTGAATGTATTCCAGTTCTTTTTCCTGCAAAGCATTAGCTCTGATTAGTCGCATCATTCCTGTCCAACTAAAGAATGTCATAACAAGAACAAATCTAATTAAGCTAAACCCTGGAATAATAGCCAAAAAGGCAATAATCATAACAAGAGCTGGTAATGTTGAGATGAAATCAACAATTCTCATCATAATATTATCAAATTTTCCACCAAAATATCCTGATATCAATCCTAATGAAATCCCGATGAAATTAGATAAAATCGTAACCGCAAGAGCAACAACCAATGAGTTTCCAGCACCAACAACAAGTATTGAGAAGACATCACGTCCTGTTCCTTCTGTTCCAAGCCAATTTTGTGCAGAAGGCGGATTATTTAAGAATCTTGGATTCACACCCAGTGGATCAAAACCTTCTCTAGCAAAATTACTAATAAAAAACGGTCCAATGATGACAAATAATATCGCGATTACTAAGATACCAACTGCAATCATTGCTCCTATATCACGTGCAAATTCTCGTTTAATTATGGTCCATGTTGACATGCTATTTGGTGTTTTTTCATATTTATTCGCTAACTTTTCTGACATAGTCTAAGCGCCTCCTATTCAATTTCGATTCTAGGATCAACCATCATCATAATCATATCAGATAAGAACGATCCAAATAGCATTGCTGTTCCGAATAACATAACTAGGGCAATCATAACCGAAAAATCTCGCCCTGTAATTGAATCAATAAACAATGTGCCCATCCCTTGGAAAGAAAATACTCGCTCGATCAGAACCGTACCACTAATCAAAAATGCAATTTGAAAACCAAGGCTAGAAGCAATCGGGAGCAGTGAATTTCTAAGAATATGCTTATTAAACAATCTCGATTCATCTGCACCTTTAGCTCTTACTGTTGTGACGAATTCTCGGTGCTTCATATTGATAATCAAAGCACGTAAATTTTGGACAGTCCCAACAGTTGAAACTAATGCAATCGCCAATCCAGGCAAAATTAAGTGCCTAAAACGACTCCAAATATATGGAAAGCCCATCTCAGGATGAAATCCTGGATTTACCGTACCACCTGTAGGGAGCCAACGTAAATTGAACCCAAAAATAAATAGAAATATTAACCCAACTACCATTGTAGGAAGACCGAAACCAAGATAAGTATAAAAGGTAATCGCTTTATCTGGCCACTTCCCCTCATGGCGACCTGCAATAATTCCGAGTGGAAGTGAAATAGCGTACATGACAACTAAGATGAAAAATGACAATCTAATTGTATTAGGTGCACGAACAGCGATTAAGTTAATTACAGGAGTCGGAGCAAATTGCATAGAACGCCCGAAATCAAAACGAGTAAAAATACCTACCATCCAATTCCAATACTGCATATACCACGGAAGATTAAGACCTAAGTCTTCTCTCATCTGCTGAACAAGATGATAAGGAACATCTGGGTCAATCAAACCTGATAGCGCATCCCCAGGCATCAGCTGAGCAATAATGAAAACAATAACACTCAAAATAAAAATCTGAGGGATCATAATAAGAAATCTTCTAATTGCAAATTTCAACATCTTACTTCACCTCTTCCAACATCGCAACAGCATGCGTCGCTGTGATATTCTTCAACGGATAGGCTGAGCCATCTTCATTAAAATACTTACTTGATAATGCATCAAATTCAGCATTAACCTTCCGACGATTAGCAATCAACTCATCACGAACACGCGGATCCGTACTCGGGATTGCTGCTAATAATCGCTTTGTATAAATATGTTGCGGATTTTCGAAAATATCATCCGTCGTCCCCTCTTCAACAAACCGTCCTTTATACATGATCCCAATATGATCACACATATAACGAACAATTCCCAAATCATGACTAATAAACAAATATGTCAATCCTAATTCTTGCTGAATTTCTTTCATAAAATTAAGTACCTGCGCTTGAACCGAAACATCAAGTGCTGAAACAGGCTCATCTGCAATAATTAATTTTGGTCTTAACGCAATCGCACGGGCAATCCCGATTCTCTGACGTTGACCTCCTGAGAATTCATGCGGATATTTATAGATCGATTCTGGACTAAGTCCAACTATAGCCATCAATTCCTGAATACGTTCTAATTCTTGCTCAGGGGTAAAGTTTTCAAAATTGCGAAGTGGCTCCGCGACAATGTCGAGAACACGCTTTTTAGGGTTTAAAGAAGAAAATGGATTTTGGAAAATCATTTGTACATCTCTTGAAGCTTTCTTCCTAAGGTCGATTTTTTGTCCTTCGAAAATGATTTGACCACTTGTAATATGATCAAGTCCAATGATTGAGCGACCTGTTGTCGTCTTTCCTGAACCTGATTCACCTACTAACCCGTAAGTCTTCCCTGCTTCGATATTTAAATTAATGCCATCAACAGCCTTAACATGACCAACAACTCGCCTAAAGAATCCTTTTCGAATTGGAAAGTGAACTTTTAAATCTTTTACTTCAATCATGATTGGTCACCCTCCTCTTTGAAATAAAAGCTATTGTGACATGAGCAACGGACAAAATGTCCTGGCTCTACCTCTTTTAATGTTGGATTTTCTTCGTGAGCTGAATCAGGAATCCAAGGAATTCTACTCTTAAAGCGACACCCTTCTCTTGGAATTAATGGCAAAGAAGGTACAACACCTTCAATGTAGTGTAGTTTTTCTTCTTTACTGGTTATCATCGATGGCATCGAATGTAATAAAGATCGTGTATATGGGTGTTTTGGACTTTCCATAATTTGATAAACATCGCCAATTTCAACAATTTGCCCCGCGTACATAACAGCTACACGGTCAGCCATCTCAGCAACTACACCTAGGTCGTGGGTAATTAAGATTACGCCCGCATCTAGGTCATCACGCAACTCTCTCATTAAATCAAGAATTTGTGCTTGAATGGTTACATCGAGTGCTGTTGTTGGTTCGTCGGCAATTAATAGCTCTGGACTGTTGGCAATGGCCATAGCGATAACCACGCGTTGTCTCATTCCGCCTGATAGTTGATGAGGATATTGGATATAAACCGCATCTGCATTATGAATTCCTACTTTATCAAGCAAGTCCATCACGCGATTTTTAAGCTCTGTCCGCGCAATCTTCTTGTTGTGTAAATAAATAACCTCCGCAATCTGATCACCAATTTTAATCAGAGGGTTAAGAGCAGATAGTGAATCTTGGAAAATCATTCCTGCTTCCTTACCTCTAATTTGTGTCAACCTTTGTGGAGATGCCGAGTTAATGTCTTCACCTTTAAATTCAATAATCCCTTCCACTTTCGCCCTAGTATGAAGATTCATAATTGAATATGCAAGAGCACTTTTCCCACACCCTGATTCACCAACGACTGCCAATACTTCGTGTTTATTTAGAGTTAATGTTACATCGTCTACTGCGGCGAAGTAATCATCTTTAATTCGAAACGATGTCTTTAGATTCTTAAGTTCCAATAAAACATCTGCCATAATCTAACCTACTTTCTAATTTTCATCAGATTTTAAAAACATGAAGCGTAGGAATACCTCGCATTTATTTCATGCGTGGTTGAAGTTTTGAAGTTTTTAAAATATTTTTAATAAGATACCATAAAAAACCACAGTTGGCAAGTGGTAAGATCAAATATTTGTCGATGTAATTGTTTTCGTAAGGCAAAAAGCGTTAAATCAAGCACTTTCAACACCAAATTAGCTTATTTTCTTAAAAAAACTGCAAACTTAAGTAGTACCTCCAAAAGTTGAAGCAAAGGTTCAACGATTGGAAGTCACCACATTAATCATGCAGTTTAATTTATATTATTTTAAATCTCGTGGAATATCAAGCCATGCTTTAATATCAGCAATCACCGATGCTACACAACCATCTTCAAATGGGGATATCAAATTGCCTAATTTAACTAGATCAACGAAAGATTTACTTCCGCCAACTTGACAAAGTGCTAAGTAATCAGTCCATGTTTCTTGGTCGTCATTCATCATGCGTTTCCAAAACTGAAGTGCACAGATTTGTGCTAAAGTATAGTCTATATAATAGAAAGGCATTCCGAAAATGTGTGCTTGTTGATGCCACCAGCCCCCTCGCTCTAGGTAGTCGCAACCTTCGTAGTCTTTATGCGGCAAATAAATTTTTTCTAATCGACGCCATTCTTCCTTACGCTGCTTTTTGCTTGCCGTTGGATTATCATAAACGAAATGTTGATACTCATCAACAGTAACACCATAAGGGATAAACTTGATCGCATCAGCTAAATGCGTATATTTATACTTATCGACATCATGCTTAAATAAAGATTCCATCCATGGCCAACAGAAAAATTCCATACTCATCGAATGAATTTCGCAACTTTCATAAGTTGGAAATGCTAATTCTGGGATTTCAATATGACGTGATTCGTAAACTTGGAAGGCATGTCCGACTTCGTGAGTTAGAACATCCACATCACCTGATGTCCCATTGAAGTTCGAGAAAATAAATGGCGCTTTGTAATCACTTAGATAGGTACAATACCCTCCACCACGTTTTCCATCCTTATTAACAAGATCAAGTAAATCTTTTTCAACCATAAAATCAAAGAATTCCTTTGTTTCAGGAGAAAGCTCATCATACATTTTAATTCCTTGCTCCAAAATCCATTCAGGTGGTCCCTGTGGTGTTGCATTTCCAGTTTCAAATTCAAAAGCAAGGTCATAATAGCGAAGCTTATCAAACCCAAGGCGCTGGCGTTGTTTTTCATAAATTTCACTTGCAACAGGTACGATCACTTCGCGTACTTGTTTGCGGAAATTAGCAACATCAGCAGCATTGTAATCAGTACGCTTCATACGCACATAGCCTAGTTCTGTGAAATTGCTAAATCCGAGTTTCTTTGCAATTTCAGCGCGGATTTTGACCAATTTATCATAAATATCATCAATGGTCGCTTCATGCTCGGTGAAAAACTCATAGCGAGCTGTTAAAGCGGCTTCTCTTACTTGACGGTCTTTATCAACTGCAAACTTAGCTAAGCCTGGTAGTGTATACTCCTCGCCTTGAAATGGAATTTTCGCTGAGGCGATCAGTTTGCTATACTCGCTTGATAAGCGATTTTCCTCTTGTAAATCGGAAACTATTTCAGGTGAGAAAGCTTTTTTTCCACATTCGATCAATTTAAAAAATTGCGTTCCAAATTCAGCTTCTAATTCAGTACGGAACGGACTTTTCAGTAGCGCATCATAGAAAAGGTCATCTAATTCTTCATATAGCGGTCCGATTTCATCCCAATAAGTATTCTCAGCATCGTAAAACTCGTCACGCGTGTCAACAGAATGACGAATGCTAACTAATGTGCCCATGGTTGAGGTGTAACTGCGTTCTTTGTTGATTTTTTTGAAGATGTCAAGTTGGTGCTGAGCATCAATTGCATCATCGAATTGGGTGATTAAGGCGATTAATTTTTCCTTTTGAAGCTCAAAATCGGGACGTTCGTATTTAAAATCATGAAATGTCATGGTGATCACTCTCCTTAAATTTGATAATATTATAGCGTATTAGACGGAGCTAAGTCAATTAAAATTTAAAAAAAGCGCCGATTCTTGTCAATCGATGCTTTTTCTATTTCTCCTATTTACCTATTCTAATTCGCGGATCAATCAACATTAGCCAAACATCGGAAATAAAAGACGCTGTGAGAATAATCAAGCCAAACACTAAAACCAGCATGTTTGTTAATTCCAAATCTCCAAAATACATGCTCATTAAAAATAAGTGACCAATGCCTGAAAAGGCAAAAAGTGTTTCAATAATAATCGATCCCGTCACAATAGTTGCCAATTGAATCGGGAAAGATCCAATTACTGAAATAAAGGAATTTTTGAGAATATGTCCTTTAAAAATTTGCTTTTCAGTTGCTCCTTTTGATCTGGCTAATGTCACAAATTCCTGTCGCTCAATATCAACAATCTCACTTCTCAATTGCTTCAATGGTATAATCAAAGATACAATCGCTAATGATGTAGCTGGCAAAATAACATGCCGAATACGCGTGAGATGGTAGGTAAAAAAGCTCACATTTTCTCGCACCATACCAGGCGTGATACTCCCACTAGTTGGAAACCATCTAAAGCGTAATCCTAACGTTAATATCAAAATAAGTGCTAAAGTAAAGGCTGGCAAGCTTGATCCCATTTGGGCAATCGTTAAAGCAACACGCTCTTTCCAAGTTCCAGAATGACGACCGCTAATAATGCCTAATGGAATACCAATCCCATATGTCATAACTAGGGTAAAAAATGCTAGACGAAACGTATTGGGAAGCCATTGTCCCACTACTTTTACAACAGGCATGCCATATTGCCATGACCACCCAAAATACCCATAACCAAAAATGCCAACGAGCCAGTTCCAGTATCTTAGTAAAATGGGAATATCTGCCATGGGATTAAAACGTTCAACACCTACTAAGTCCGGTGGTACTGGTACTGGCAAAAGGAAAATTAGGAAACTCAAAATGAGCAATTGTGGTATCAGTAGTAGTATTTTCTTTAAAAATTGTTTCAACATGTCAATCACCTATTTTTTCGTTCCTCAAGCTACTTTTAGCCTCTTCTCTGCCTTGCGTCTGATGTCCGATTTAGTAAATTACCAACATTGTTGATACTTAGCATAATCAAAGTAATAACAACAGCAGGTGGCAACCATTGCCAATGTCGATGCCTAAGCACAATTGGACTTCTCGCCATAGCCACCAACGTACCAAGGCTTGGGTCATCAACAGAATAGATTCCATGGAACAAAAATGACAACCCTGTTTCCATTCCGATTATCCCAATAATATTCAAAGTAATACTCGTAACGACAACAGTGCTCAAATTCGGTAAAAGTTGTGAAAAAATAATTTTTAAATGAGAAGTGCCAAGTGTTTTGGAAACTTGAACATATTCCAATTCTTTTTCTTGGACCGACCTAGTACGAATCATCCTCGCCACTGGCATCCAAGTCACAAGTGACATCGAAATAGCAAACGTCATTGGGGTTGAAACGTTAAAAGCATTCATTAAAATCATCACCAAGATCAGGTTAGGAAAAATGGAGATCATTTCGATAACACGAAGCATTATCTCATCAACAGTACCACCATAATAGCCAGCTATCAGGCCATAAGCAATGCCTAAAACACTTGATAACAGCGTCACCAAAGCAATAATGCTCAGTGAGTTTCTTGTAGCAACAACCAAAAGCGTCAACATACTGCGTCCAAAAGGATCTGTCCCTAGAAGATAGGTCAGTGATGGTGGGAGATTCCAAACAGGTCGGTTTGAGGCGTCGAGGGAAAAATTATGTTGCATTGCCCCACTTTGATGAATAACAACTGACATAACCATAACCCCTATTATGAGGGTTATGAGGAATAAAAAAGATAGGCATGCAGATTTGTCCCGCATCAACTCGCGTTTTAGAATTTGAAGAGTTGGGTTTTTAGAGCGCTCAACCATCATTTATCACCTGCCAAAATTTATTAAAATTAGTAATATTATAGCGGATTGTTCGGTGTAAGTCAAATGAAATTAAAAAAAATGCCGATTTTATTTCAATCGACACTTGTAAATATTAACCTTTCAACCTCGCTTCAAGCTCAGCTTTTAATGCTTCACTGCCTGGTTTTCCAAGGAGTGCAAACATGTTCTTTTTATACGCTTCAACACCAGGCTGATCAAAAGGGTTGACTCCTAGCATGTAGCCGCTCATCGCACAGGCAATTTCAAAGAAGTAAACCAAATATCCAAAGGCATAGGCATTCATTTCAGGCACTTCAATTACTAAGTTTGGTACCCCGCCATCAACATGGGCTAGGATCGTTCCTTGAAAGGCTTTCTTATTGACAAAATCAACCGTCTCGCCAGCTAAATAATTCAATCCGTCTAGATCAACATCCTCCGCTTCAACGCTCAGATCAAAGCGTGGCGACTCTATCTGCAATACTGTCTCAAACAAATCGCGACGTCCTTCCTGAACATATTGACCCATAGAATGCAAATCTGTGGAAAATGAAGCAGCAGCTGGGAAAATTCCTTTGTTATCTTTGCCTTCTGATTCGCCAAAGAGCTGCTTCCACCACTCACTAAACATTACAAGTGATGGTTCATAATTGATCAACATTTCAATAGTGTAACCCTTCGCATATAAGGCATTTCTCAAAACGGCATATTGATAAGCTTCATTGTCTGCTAAATTCGGATTGCCATAACGCTCTTGGGCGTCTTTAGCTCCAACCATCATTTCCGAAATGTCAATTCCCGTTGCAGCAATCGGCAATAGTCCCACTGCTGTTAAGACAGAAAAGCGCCCCCCCACATCATCAGGGACGACAAACGTCTCAAACCCTTCTGCATCAGCCAACGTCTTCAGTGCTCCGACTTTGGCATCTGTTGTAGCATAAATCCTCTTTACTGCTTCTTCTTTTCCAACCCTATCAATTAGGAGTTTTTTGAAAATTCTAAAAGCAATCGCTGGCTCAGTTGTGGTTCCCGATTTAGAAATCACGTTGATCGAGAAAGTTTTTTTATCTAAGTAGTCGATTAGTTCTTTCATATAGCTTGCCGAAATATGATGCCCTACAAAAATGATTTCTGGTCCTTTGCGAGAGGTTTTATCTAACATATTATAAAAATGGTTGTTTAAAGCTTCGATTGCTGCACGAGCGCCCAAGTATGAACCACCGATGCCGATGACTAATAGGACATCTGAATCAGCAGCAATTTTTGTTGCTGAGGCTTTAATTCGTGTAAATTCATCTTTATCATAGTTTGTTGGTAAATCAACCCATCCTAAAAAGTCGCTTCCTAAACCCGTTTTGTTATGGATAGCTTCATGCATTGTTTTCACAATTGCTTCTTGTGCTCCTAATTCGTGAGCGCCGATAAATCTTTTTGCATTGCTATCGTCTAATTTTAAAAATTTTTCCATTGACATTATTCACACCTCTAGTTTTTTCTGATCTTCACATCTTGCTTGCTTACCCAAATCGCTAATTGTTTTTTGAGGTTTGTAAAACCACTGGCTGTCTCAAATTGCGACGCTCCCATCCTCTTTTTCCCAGTAACACGATGAATCCTCAAAACAGCCTGCTTTCCTCCTGGTTTTATTCTGATGACCTTAACCTTTAAAATTTGGCCTATTTTGAAAAATCGCTTCGAAACATCATTTTCAAATTTCTCTAACTCTGTTGTATGAATCAACCCACTGCATTCATCATTCAATCTTATAAAAATACCATAGGGCTGAATCCCTGTGATGCGTCCCTCAACTACATCGCCTTCTTTAAATGTCTCAGTTCTCATCATCCACCTCGTCTAAGGTGGCGATAAAGGCTTCTAAGCCATCCATTCCTGCAACCAATGTTTCCATGGAAACACAATAACTCACCCGAATATGTCCATCTGCATCAAAACACATGCCAGGCACTAAAGCAACACTTTGGGACTCGACTAGCCTCTCACAAAATTCCCAAGATGGAAGACCAAACTTCTCGATGGAAACCAAGATATAAAAAGCCCCTTCTGGGTTTGGAAAAATAAGTCCCATTCCCTTTAAACGCCCAATCACATAATCACGACGCACGCGGTAAGATTCAACCATTGGTGCAGGGTCATAGGCAAGTGCTGTAATTCCGGCATCCTGAATGAAAGTATTCGTCGCAACGACCATGTATTGATGGATTTTCATCACCTCTTTTATAAACCAAAGCGGTGCCATCAAATAACCCAAACGCCACCCCGTCATAGCATATGGCTTTGATAAGCTTTGGCAAATAATAATGTAGTCACGAATATCTTGATATTTGGAAAATCCTAACTTGCGGTCTGTATAAACCAGTTGATTATATACTTCGTCACTAATTACAAAGAATTGATGCTTCTTGACTGCCTGATAAACAACTTCTAAAGATTCGTCATCTAGTATCGTTCCTGTCGGATTATTTGGACTTGTTAAAATGATAGCTTTTGTTTTTTCAGTGATGGCTTCTTCTAGCATGTCAGCTGAAAGTTGGAAATTATTTTTGGATATATCAATCGGGATAACCTTTGCGCCTGCCAGCGCGACCACATTTTTATATAGCGGGTAAGCAGGAACCAGATTAATCACCTCATCACCTGGGTTTAACATGGTAAGTAAAGCTGCCGTTAAACCTTCTGTTGATCCTGCTGTGACAATAATTTCAGTTACATCATAGTCCACCTGGTTGTATCGTTTTTCGAAAGCTTGGATCGCTTCGCGAAAATCTAAATTTCCATAACTAGTACCATAATGGGTTTTCCCATCCTCAATGGCTTTAATACCACTGTCTTTTATCTCATCAGGAGTATCAAAATCAGGCTCTCCTAATGTTAAAATGTGTTTTGTTCCTAGCGCCACCGCATATTGGTTAAATTTTCTCATTAAAATTTCACTTACATCAGCTAAACGCTTATTTAACATATCGTTCATATGAACACCTCCTGTTTAAGCATGTGTTACTTGAAGCATTTCTACTCGCACTCCTATTTTATCAAATCCTGGGTCTATGCGCAAGTATAAACGATCAAAAATCTAAAACTCCTCTAACAACTAAGCTAGAGGAGCATTTTCTTAGGTTCAAGTCTGAGGATGTACCAGATGGGTAATAGGGTTGATGTTAAGGCTATTACCAATCCAATTGCATAAAATAACGCAACCGCTCCAATTGATAAGCTTGTGTCAAATGCCTCTAGCATATCTTCATAGGACAACTGCTGATAACCAAAAGCTATCTCGATTCCCTCTGGAAAAGCTTCCCACCATGGTCTTTCACTTTCAAAAGCCAACACTTCATTACGGAGCATTGTTTGTGACAAGTGATTTGAAACAATATTTCCCACCAATAATGCGAGTGTTATACCAAGTATTGCAACAACAAGTACCTCTATTAAGAGTTGAATTAAAACTTTTGATCTTTTTTCACCTAATGATAAATATATTCCTATCTCATATCGACGATCATGCAAAAAAAAGATTAGTGTCAATGACAATACGCCAATGGCAGATGCTATTGCACCATACATAAGCATATTTGCGACATCAAGCAACATGTTTGTAGAATGATTGATTGTTGCAAAACGGTTTGAATAATCTTCGAGAAAAAAACCTTGCGGGAGCATGTCAGTGGCTACATTCCTGAAATCATCTAAATAAGCAGGATCTGTTAAAACAAAATGAGGCCAAATTCCAAATAATGATCGTTCTTGACACCAAAAATATTCATTCCCGTCTCGGCATGGTTGATTGTGATGCCAGTCCATCTCGATTTGATTTACAATCCAATTTGGAACAAAAATTTTATTCATGAAGCCATCTTGTAGATCTGAATTACTTTCGCTATTATACATTGGCCTATCAACGTAATCCCAAATACCAATCACTTCAAACTCATACTCAATGGTAATATCATCTCTCCAAGTTTCCCCCGCCTCTCTTGCTTCTTGAATCATTGAGCTAAAAGTCATCACATCTCCGATCCAAACATGATTATAATTGGCAAATTGCCTTGAGATAACAGCAACTGAACTGCGGCTATTATTTCCCAAATCTATTTCTTCCTGAGTGAAGCTACGTCCTGCAACAAACTCAAGCTCTCCTATTTCTATATAAACAATTTCTGGCTGCGAGAATCCTCTTAATAAGAGCGAAAAACACCAACCTTCTCCTGGGGGAGTGAATACATGTCCTTGTCCAACCATCGCATCACGAACAAATTCAGACATATACTGACGTATGTGCAAACTATGCACATAAACCGTTTGTGAGTATTCAAAAAACGCAACATGAGACAAACTTCCTATGGGTAATATAATCTCTCGTGTAAAATTAAAACGGTCTTCAAAATCCCATTCATGAAGTGTCCACGTATCAAGCGCGTGCTCAGGCAGATAATCTAATGTCACAATTGTGGGCATCTTACGTCTTAAATTCGTTTCAACATTAGCGATTCCGATATGAATTGAAATGGCCGCTGAAATGGCAGAACACAATACAAAAATAAGCATTAATAAAAGTATTGTTTTTCCAAGATTTTTCTGGATGCTTATAAAAGAGCGTCTGAAAACTCCCATCACATCCTTCCTCCTTGAGCAAATTCAACAAAAATTCGCAATAGAATTTAATCGATTGCAAATTTTTAATCATTTTTTGCATTAACAATTTTTACTAGTGACCAAAACGAGATGCAGGAACCCAAATAAGTGTTCCAGAACCTAATCGGATTTGAACTCTGTTATTTGTAATCCCATTTACAATCGTAAATCTCGTACCCTCAAATATAAAATGTGTGGTTGTATCAAATGCCCCAAACCATCCTCTCCATCCTCCACTTGGCACGGTTCCTGAGATACCGATAAGTGTAAAATATGGTTCTATCTCAATATATGAACTTTCTTGCTCGACCAAGACATCCACTCCTAAAACAGAAGTGAAATTTGCACAAAATACCATTAGCAATGCTAATGAGCTTAAAAATATTCTTGCTGTCTTTTTCATCTTGTAAAACTTCCCAGTATACTTTCTCAAAAAACGAAAGGACTTTCAAATTTATTATATCACAATGAACACAGAAAATCAAGCCTTTTCAAAAATCTAAAACTCCCCTAACAACTAAAGTTAAAGTAGCATTTTCTTAGGTTCAAATCTGAAGGAAGAAAACTCAGACATTGCTTTACAACAAAAAATCGAAGGAACATTCTATCGCAATGCTAAAGAAAAAAACCAAGTGTATGAGCAGATTGAAGAGTTCTATATGAGACTATTAGACAATAATCCTGCACAAGAATCACGAGTAGAAAAAATTCATCATTTTTATTCATACTTAACCAACAAGCAAAAGAAGTCATTCTTGCGGAATAGCGTTAAATTAAAACAAAATCAGAACCCTTTTGGCAAATTAATTTTGTTTTTTATGTTATTTAAAAAACAGAATACCATATGATTCCATAGTACTTCTATTTGCTAAATCTTTTTATGCATCTGATAAAATTTCTTTGACAGATTTTTTATTTATTGAAATTATTAATCCAGTTAAAGTAAACCCTATAATACCTAGCAATATTACTATAACACCTAAAACTGATACAATACCAACACTTATGTTAGCAAATTCTAACATTTCTTCAACTGTCAAGGGTGTTGGAGTAAGAAGTGAAATTTCATGACTCAGTGAAACTGAGTAATATCCCCATCCTGCTTGGTTAACAGTTTGTTCTAAATTAGTTGCTGGATTCTCTGTTAAAATCAGTGTAATAAACTGACTTAAAATTGGCCCAATCGTTACACCAGCAATTCCAATACCGATGCCTAGAGCCATAATTGCGATTATTAAAAATTCTACTAAAAACTGAATAAAGAGCTCCACTTTTTTCATCCCGAGAGCTAAATAGACTGCTATTTCTTTTTTCCTATTTTTCATATATAACATGAAGACTAATACCGCAACCAAAATAGCAGCTATCATAGAGAATAAACCAAAATAGTTAATATAACCCAACATTTCATTTAAGCTAGCCAAAACGTGGCTTTCCATATCGCTCGCATCAACAAAATGCCAACCTTCTGGAATCACTTCACTTGCTTGATTTTTAAATACCAAAAGTGAGTGTGGTGAATCTAGTAAAAAAGTCGCCGTGGCATTGATTTCAGAACGAATTGTTTCCCTTTCCAGATTAAATGCTATCTGCCTAGCACCATCACGAACTGGCGTTGATTCTTCTAAACTGTCTTCTAAGACGTAAGCTGCAAAATCATATTCCTTTTCTGTTATAATTCTATCAGCAACTGTGATTGGCACAATTAAGGCATTGTTTAAAGCAATATATTCAGAAATCAAATAAACCATTTCTCTCTCATTTAATGTTTCATCATTTAATCTTTCATAAGGAAATGTAAAACCCGCTGAATAAATACCAATAACTTCAAATATTTCAATTCGTTGCCTAAATAAAAATTCATCTTCAAAAAATGGTATGGAACCATGTATATCAAAATTCTCTTCAGAGAAAATTATCGCTTCGACAATGTTAAATGTAATATTTTCAAGTTCAATGATTGACCCTACACTAAGATTATTTTTCCTTGCGAAGTGATCTGATATTAAAACAACGTTATTTGCGGCTTTTAGATGATCGTCTGTAAATGATTCTCCACTTACAATTTCCATCATCCCACTTTCAATTCGGACATCCAAATCACTAAAACCACTTATATTTAAGCGGACAAGTTCATCACCAAAATTAGGTTGATTTACAATGAATTGAAACCAATTCACTTCTTGAAAGCCATCCCTTAGTAAAACATCTGGTATTTTCTCTATATCAAAATAATTAGTTTCAATATGAAGTCCTCGACCGTATAAAGAAGTTGGTTGAGAAAAATTAGCAGCTATAACGCTATCAATGCTACTGAGTTTTTCAAAAAAATCAAAACTTGGTCGCTCAAAACTTTCATAATCGACAGTTGGCTGTTCATAAATTGTTTGGTTGCCTACCTGTCTAACAGTCATCTCATACAAAGTTGAATCATCAAATGTAAGCACTGAAATGGCTGGAAATCTTGCGATAACATCTGATTCAAAAATAGATACAGCATTTCTTCCTAAAAACAAAGTGAAGAAGATAATAACAACTCCTGCAAGCAAGAATAATAAACTTAATGTCGATCCTAATCGGCGTTTTAAACTCGTCATTGCGCGGTTAAAAATTGTCATCATTATCCCTCCACATTATTTAATTCGGACAAATGTTAAATGCACTTACATTACCTGATGGCACCCAACCAGTTTGCCACTGTCCTGACCTGATCACTGTAATTTGTACCCACCAGTCATTATTTCCAAAATTCTGTGGAACACCTCTGTGGTGAGCTACTGTGCCAATAGCAAGCATACCCGAGAAAGCAGTACCTATGTTACCTACCTCTCGGTGAAGAAGTGTTGGCCAAGTAATCCTATGCTCAATGCAATTAGTTCTTACTAGTACCTCTCTGCCATTTGCAAATGTATCCAATGGATTTAATTGAGTTAAGAATCCAAAACACATAAGCGATACAACAAACTTTTTAATTCTGTTTCTTTTCTTCATTATTGACACTTCCCTTTTCATAATGTTGAAAGCCTTCCAAATAAAATAACATTAAGGATCGACGTTTAAACACCATTCACGAGAAAGCTCTTACTTATAAAGAATACATCATAATTATGATTTTGTCAACCTTTTTAATTTTGAATTAGCAAATACATTTAGTGCACTACAACAAACATCAAAATCGGCTTTGTTCATAGCTGATTTTTTTCACATAGAACCGCACGAAAGTAAATAAAAATGAGATAAATTTTCATCAAACAACCTCAGCTTTTTAAATCGCATCTAAAAATACAAAAAAATAGCCTTGCCATACACTTTCATGTTGGCACAACGGTCGATTCGTGTTATATTATTAGAAACTCGATTAACAAAGGATGTGACTATTATGGCATTGCAAGATCTAAAAACCGATTTATTATATAGAGATATCGATTTACTAACAGGAATGCTCGGGGAAATTTTATTTACCCACAGCGGGAAAAAGCTTCGTGATGTGGTTGAACTTTTAATAACTTTATCAATTGATGCTCGCTCAGGTAAAATAGGCGCTTATGAGCAATTAAGAGCTACTATCAGCACATTAGAGGGTGAAATTCGCCAAGATGTCATTCGTGCATTTGCAACTTATTTTCATCTTATCAATGTTGCTGAACAGAATCACCGCATAAGACGTAATCGTCAGTATCAATTAGAAGATGCTAAAACCGATCAACCTTTTTCCATCGAAAATGCCATTTTGAACTTGAAGGAATCAGGCTATACCGCAAGCGATATTAAGCAGGCACTTCCACATTTATCGTTAGAGCTTATTATGACCGCTCATCCTACCGAAGCATCTAAACGGCAGATTTTGGAAATCCAAAAACGCCTCGGTGTGAGGTTGAAAGAATTGGATCAACATGGGTTAACTGAAAAAGAGATTGAGTTCATCAAGGAAAATGTGTTGAATGAGGTTGTCATTTTATGGCAAACAAATGAGTTGCATAGTAAAAAACCAACAGTTCCTGATGAAGTAAAAAGTGGCCTTTACTATTTTGATCAGACTTTATTCGAAGTGCTTCCTGATGTTCATCGCGAGCTTTCTCTGAGCTTACGCAAGCACTATCCAGAAGAAGTTTGGAAGACACCTAATTTCTTGCGTTTTGGCTCATGGATTGGCGGTGATCGAGATGGGAATCCTTTTGTGACGCATGACGTAACTTGGAAAACTTTGGAGTTGCAGCGAGAGTTAGTACTTAAAAAATACCTTGAAGCATTTGATTATCTAATCGATCGTTATAGTTATTGCACAACTCGAATAAAAGTAAGTGCAGAGCTTTGTGCGTTGGTTGTGAAAAAAGAAGATCAGTATTTAGATGAAAATACTAAGTGGCCTGTTGAGTCTGAAATGTATCGTCGGGCTTTGAGTTTTATGCGCTATCGATTGACGCAAGTCGGTGTGAGCGAGGATGCTTATACGTCTACAGATGAACTTTTAAAAGAGGTTAAAATTATTAGGGAAAGTTTGAAGCATCACCTACCATCACAAGATGAATTGCGTCGGATTAACCGCTTCATTCGTCAAATAGAGTTATTTGGCTTCCATTTGGCATCTTTAGAGGTGCGAAATCACAGTGGGGAGCATGAGAGTGCTATTGCAGAAATTTTAGCTAAAGTAAATATCACTGCTGATTATCAAATCCTATCTGAAAAGGTCAAAATAGCCATTTTGAATGCTGTTTTGCAAGACCCACGTCCTTTATCGCTTCCGCGAGAAAGCTATTCTGAGGCAACACGTGAGGTGATTGAAACCTTTAAAGTCATCAAGCGCGCCCATGACGAATTCGGCTCTGATGCTATTCCGATTTATTTGATTAGCATGACCCAATCACCAAGCGATATTCTCGAGGTGCTTGTTCTTGCCAAAGAAGCCGGCTTGTATTATCTGCATCCAGACGGTCATGTCACAAGCACTCTCAATATTTCCCCTTTGCTTGAAACGATTGATGACTTGACAGCTGGTCAAGAAACGATGCGTGCCCTATTCGAGATGCCTATTTATCGACATCACCTTAAATTACTAGGAAATAAGCAAGAAGTTATGCTAGGTTACTCTGATGGCAGTAAGGATGGTGGGACATTAACTGCTAATTGGAAATTGTATCAAGCCCAGATCGAAATTAGTCAACTTGCTAGTGAGTATGATATTCATATTAAATTCTTTCACGGGCGCGGTGGTTCCCTTGGGCGCGGTGGAGGTCCTTTAAATCGAAGTATTTTGTCTCAACCGTCTCAAACGGTGACTAGTGGGATTAAAATCACCGAGCAGGGTGAGGTGTTGGCAAGCCGATATTTATTATCAGATATTGCAATGAGAAGTCTAGAACAAGCCGCTTCCACTTTGATCCAGACGGTTGTAAAAGCTTTGAAAATTTCTTGTGATGAAAAACCGGTTTATCAGGAGCAATACTGGCTTGATACGTTAAATGAAATTGCTGAGGTTTCGTTTAAGAAGTATCGAGCGCTAGTTTTTGAGGATCAAGATTTCTTTACTTATTATTGTGAGGTGTCTCCTCTAAATGAGATTGGGGCTTTAAATATTGGGTCACGACCGATGAGACGCCAAAGTGCCCCAACTTTTGAAAATTTGCGCGCTATTCCATGGGTGTTTGGTTGGATGCAAAATCGTCAGTTGTTACCAGGTTGGTATGCGGCTGGGACTGGTTTACATGCTTTTGCCGAAAAAGATCCGCGCAATTTGGATATGATGCGTGCTTTATATAAGGAATGGCCATTTTTCACAGCTGTTATTGATAATCTTCATTTGGCATTGATGAAAGCCGATATGGAAACGGCTAAAGCTTATATTCCACTCGCTAGTAATCAAGAAGCAGCGAAGAGAATTTTTGATCTTATATTGGAGGAATATGAAAAGACAAAAGAGATGGTTCTTCTTATTTCAGAGGTTTCTCAATTGTTAGACCATTACCCTCGCATTAAGGATTCAATTCATTTTCGCAATCCTTATGTCGATCCGCTTAATTATTTACAAGTTGAGTTATTGGAAGCTTTACATGCCGATGATGTTCAAGATGAAGCACTTCAGAAAGAGTTGCTTGTTCAAACTTTGCTCACTATCAACGGAATTGCAGCGGGTCTTCGAAATACTGGATAAATTTACCTTCATATCGGACAAAAACACTTGTTTTTCTATTGCAAGTGTTTTTTCTAAGACAAGTTCCGCAGTTTATCGAAAATTGTTGAATCATTTTTTACAAAATCACTTGCAATTTAGAAAAACTACTGTATAATAATCAGATGGAAAATTGTTTTTGGGCGAAAATCACTGTTGCCCATTTTAAAGGAGTTGATTTTATGGATCTAATGCGCTGGCTTTGGAAAAGCTACGTCCGACCTTATCGAAACAAAATGATCGGAGCGATGATTTTAATTACCATCGCCTCTGTTATTGCCAATATTCATCCGCTGATTGTCGGGCGAATTGTAGAAGATGTTTTAGAAGGAGGAAATATCGATGTCTTAATGTCGCTTTTAGTGACGATGGTTTTGCTTGTTTTTGCAAGGATGGCGATATCATGGTGTTTTAGGATGATCTTTGAAACATTCAGTCAGGATGCAACTTGTCAGATGCGCCGCGATTTGTATGTGAAGTTACATGAGATGGATTTCGATTACTTCTCTCTCAATAAAGTCGGAGATATAATGGCTAAGATGACTGGTGATGTTGAAACTGTCCGCCATTTTATCGCTTGGGTTATTAGTAGTTTGTTTGAAAACTTCCTCTGGCTATCTTTGTCGTTAATAATCTTATTTAGCATCGATTGGTTACTTACTTTAACGCTGATTATGATTGTTCCAGTAATTGGTATTTTCGCTAAACGGCTTGTTAAAGAAGTGCGACCGACATTTGCAAATGTTCGTGAAAGTTTTTCAACCCTAAATTCAGTTGTTGCTGAAAATATCGGTGGAAATCGCGTTGTTAAGGCGTTTGTGCGTGAGGATTATGAGGTTGAAAAATTCCAAAAGCAAAATCTTGATTTTAGAGAGAAAAACCTAATTTCTGCTGGCGTTTGGGCAAAATATTTACCTGTTTTGGATTCACTTTCTGGCGTGCTCGGTGTTATTGTCGTTTTAGTCGGTGGATTGTTTGTTATTAATGGTCGTTTAAATATTACCGATTTAATTGTTTTTAACGGGTATCTCTGGTTGCTTATTTGGCCAATGCGCATGTTTGGTTGGTTACTTAATGATTTCCAACGTTGTAGTGCGTCGCTTGAGAAAATTAAGGAAATGCTTGATGTTGAACCAAAAATTCCTCTCGATGCGATTGAATCTGCCGAAGAGGTTAAAGGGTATGTTGAGTTTAGAAATGTTAGTTTCCATTTTGAAGATGACGATAGTGTTGCTGTATTGAGAAATGTCTCATTTAAGACGCAACCTGGTGAAACTGTCGGTATTTTAGGTGAAACAGGTTCAGGAAAGTCGACATTAGTGAGTCTTATTTCCAGATTCTATGATGCCGTTGAAGGTGAGGTTTTAGTCGACGGTAAAAATGTTAAAGATTGGAATGCCAGACAATTACGTGATTCTATTTCAACCGTAATGCAAGATGTTTTCCTTTTTTCAGATACAACCGCCGCTAATATTTCTTTTGCAAATACGCAGGCAAGTATGGAGCAAATTATGCATGTTGCAAAGCTTGCTGATGCTCACGGTTTTATCGAAAATTTATCTGAAGGTTATGATACTATCGTTGGTGAGCGTGGAACAGGGTTATCTGGTGGTCAAAAGCAACGTCTCTCGTTAGCGCGTGCGTTGTTGAAGGATCCTTCGATTTTAATTTTGGATGACACGACTAGTGCGGTCGATATGGAAACTGAGTATAAAATTCAGCAAGATCTTCAAAAAGTCGGGTC
>JGI24703J35330_11748657_pt1 | contig 23805 bp, 19 predicted proteins | sample TergutNt197P1_FD_35330 | JGI IMG/M metagenome (IMG submission 35330)
TAACCGCCGAAATTTGATAATCCCGTGGCGTGAAAACATCGCCGCGCAATTTGAAAAGAAGCTCCGAACCATCAACATATCCCGCCAAATCTTCCGGGGGAAATTGAATATTTATCAGAGCCTGTTTTATGTGCCCGCGATAAGTCGCGTCAATTTGCACTTTGTTATTTTGCGGCGTTCCTATAAAGTATTTCTCAACGTGTTTTTCTGCGGCAAGCTGCGTCATTATGTACACATCGTCCGCTTCCAAAAAAAGCCCTACGCCCTCCTTCAAAATCCGAACTTTTCCGTAGCGTCCGCTTAATTGCGTTATGCGGGAAATAACCGTTTCAGGAATCGGATACTTGCTGTATTTTTCCAAACTTGAAACTACGTCTTCGGATTTCAGGCCCGCACTTGCGGCATTCCAAAGAGAAATGGGTGTCATTTTGTATGTGTGAATATATTCCGGCGATTTTATCATTTCGGCAAATGCGGATAATTCATCTCTTGCAGATTCGTATGTTTCGTTTCCTGTTTCCAAAAGTAAAGACATATCGCTTTGAACAATTAGTGGCTTGTACATACTTTTTGCCGTTCGCTGAGCGCACAAATCGCCATTAAAAATTGGTCGCTCGCGTTCCTCTCGCTGATTTTTCACACTTACATCCCCAATGCACAAAAGCGTTTATTTTTTTCGATTAGCGTTTTTGTTTTTTTATCTGCGCCGGTATTTAACATAAGTACGGGAGTTACTGCGTCGCTATCAAGCAACGCGCCCATACCACGATAGCTTTTTAATGTGGTAGTCGTCTCTAATCATCACAGAAGTAGCATTTGGTCGCAACCCGATGCGATTATAGCACAAGAAACACGATGCGGGATGGAAATTAGTCAAATGTTAGTCAGAAATGAAAAAGGCTTTCGAGAAAACACCTCGAAAGCCTTTATTTATGCCATGCGTCCGGTAGGAATCGAACCTACGGCCTTTTGCTCCGGAGGCAAACGCTCTATCCCCTGAGCTACGAACGCGCGGCGCGCCAAGCGCGCGGTGGACACCGGAGGCACGTGCTTGAATCAACACATGCTCTCGAAGCCGGTTTTCATTGTGAATGCTATCACGACGTCTTTATTTTTTCAAGCACGCGCCTACAAATGCCTTGATTATTGGATTTGGGCGGGTTATGCGGGATTTGAATTCCGGGTGAAATTGCACTCCTACGAACCACGGGTGTGTTTTTTGGGGAAGCTCGATTGCTTCGATATGTTGCTCGTCGGGGGAAAGTGCGGCTTCGATTAGACCGGCGGCAGAAAATTCTCCGCGATATTGGTTGTTGATTTTATATAAATGGCAAAAGCGTTCGTAAATTAGATTTTCGCCGTATGCCGCATATGTTAGTGAATCGGGGTTCAATTTGCAGGGATACGAGCCCTTGCGCTTGGGAAGAGACGAAACTTCGGCCTCGGGTTTTGTGATGTACTCGATTACGGGCATGTCGGTTTCGGCGTCGATTTCGGCGGTGTTTGCCTCGGGGCGAGCCATTACATTTCGCACAAACTCAATCAGCGCGCACTGCATTCCCAGTCCGATGCCGAGGAAGGGCAGCTTATTTTCCCGCGCATAGCGAGTCGCGCTGATAAGACCTTTTGTGTCGCGTTTGCCAAATCCGCCCGGGACAATCAATCCCTTTAGATTTTTCAATTTCGTGGCGGCGTTTGCGTCGGTAATTTCCTTTGCGTGGAGCCATTTTATTTTGATTCGCACGTCGTGGGCGATGCCGGCGTGTTCAAGGGCTTTGGTTACGCTTAGGTAGGAGTCGCGAAATTCCGTGTATTTGCCAAGCAAGCCGACGGTAATTTCGGCTGTAATCGCGTTGTTTTTCGCAACAAGGGCGCGCCATTCCGTAAGGTCGGGAGGCGGCGGAGCAAGGCCGAGACGCTTGCAAACAATGTCGCCGAAATTTTGCTGCTCCAACAAAAGCGGCACTTCGTAAATCGACGCAACGTTTAAATTTTCGATTATGCACGTTTTGTCAAGATTGCAAAACAGCGCGAGTTTTTCGCGCATTTCGTCCGAAATGGAATGCTCGGTGCGGCACACAAGCGCGTCAGGCTTTATTCCGAAGGAAAGCAGCTCTTTGACTGAATTTTGTGACGGCTTGGTCTTCATTTCGTCTGCGAAATTTAGGTACGGAATCAGCGTGACATGAATATACATAACGTTTTCGGTGCCGACATCTCGGCTTGTTTGACGAATCGCTTCGATGAAGGGCAGGCTTTCGATATCGCCGACGGTGCCGCCGATTTCGGAGATTATTATGTCCGAGCCGGCGTTTTTGCTTGCTCGGTAGATTTTTTCCTTTATTGCGTCGGTTATGTGCGGGATTACCTGAATTGTCGCGCCTTTGTACTTGCCGTTAAGCTCGCCGTTAAGCACTTCGCGATAGATTTTTCCGGTTGAAACGCTGTTTGCCGCGCTTAGATTTTCGTCGATAAATCGTTCATAATGTCCAAAGTCAAGGTCAACTTCCGCGCCGTCTTCGGTCACAAAAATTTCGCCGTGTTGGTACGGGCTTAGAAGACCGGGGTCTTGGTTGATATAGGGGTCGAATTTTTGAATCGTCACTTTGTAGCCCCGCGCCTTTAAAAGCCGCCCCAAAGAAGCCGCCGCAATCCCTTTTCCAAGCCCCGAACACACGCCGCCTGTCATAAAAATGTATTTTGTCACTCGCTGACCGGTTTGCTCGGCATCAAAAGGCGGTTTTTCGCTTTTTGATGCATCAATTTTCACGCATTCACCTCCTTGAGGCGTTCGTACATTTCGATTGTGCCGATGTCATAGCACTCGCCATTCATTTTGTACACATGCACGTCGCGTCGAAGATACAGCCACTGTGGAAACGCGCCGATTAAATCGGCATTGCCGCCGTCGTCGAGATATTTTTTTATCAGCGGAACGGTGTCGCGCTTGAAGAAATACGTTGCGTAAATCGCCAAATTTGACTTGGGTTTTTGGGGCTTTTCTTCCAAATCGATGACTTTTCCGCTTTCGTCCAAAAGCGCGACGGCAAAGGCTTTTATTTTTTCCGCATCGTCCAGTTCCTTGCCGCAAAGTGTGTCAAAACCCGTTTTGCGATACACATCGTATTGTTCGCGCAAATCGTACGTGAAAAAATTATCCCCGGCAACGACTACGATTTCATCGTCGATATTTCTTTCGTCTATTGCAAATTGTACATCACCGACGGCTCCGCGACGGGTTTCGTTCGAGCTTGTCCCGTCGTCGAGCACGGAGATTTTCGCCTTCGACTCCGAGGTTTTTGCCCATTGGGAAAAGTGCGAAAAGAATTTACTGTTTGTTACAACAAAAATTTCATCGACGCCGGGGATGTTATTCACCTGCGTGATAATGTGGTCGATGACCGTGGAGCCGCGGAACGGCAGAAGCGGCTTGGGGGTGTTTTCGGTAAGCGGGTACATGCGGGTCGCGTAGCCTGCCGCCAGAATTATTGCTTTCATTTTGAATCATCCTTTCGAATTTTGCTTTGATTATACTCATGAAACGAAAGAAGTTCACTTTCGTTTCCGGCTGGCGGTTGCTCACGAACCGAAACTTCAGATGATTTTTGGGAGAAGTTTCGGTTCGTGAGTATATCATAAGTCTTAAAGTCGTATTTCGTCAAATGTTCAGGCATAGAGTGCTGATTGTGTTTTTCAAATATATTTTTCACAAATCCTTTGAGAAGATTTTTTTAACAATCGCCGCGAAATTTTTCGCAAGCGGAGCTTCCCACGCTGTGCCGACGGGGTAGGGTAGGGCGGTTTCGGCGGCGATTTCCAAACGGCGGCAGTGCAAAAGCTGCTTGAATTCGGATTTGCAAGAACGTGCTTTTTCCGAAATGTGTCCTTGACGTCGCGGGAAACGTTCCGTTCGCTCGCTGTGGCTTGCATATTTTCTATCGCCCACAAGCGGATGCCCGATATGCGCCAAATGCACGCGGATTTGGTGCGAACGACCGGTAATCGGCGACACGGAGAGTAGCGAAAATTCTTTCGAAACGGCAAGGACTGTGAAAGATGTAATCACGGTTTTAAGCGATTTCGGTTTTGAGGAAAAGCGAGGCGGCTTGCATATATCCTCGGCTTCAAAAATTCGCGCGACGTTTCGTCTTTCGTCTTTCTCATAAAAATTCTCAAGCACCCGCGTCTCGCCAACCGCGCCGACAACACCATGCGCCACGGCGATATATTCCTTTTTCATGCCACGATTCGCGAACAAAAAGTTCATCGCCTGAAGTGCGTGCAAATTTTTTCCGCAAATAACCAAGCCGCTTGTGTTCACGTCCAAGCGATTGCAAATTCCCGGCGTAAAGTCGGCGTTTTCGGCGTTATACGCGCCGCTTTCTTGCAGATAAAATAAAATTTGCGGAAGCAGTCGGCGAGTGTCACTCGCCGACTCATTTTTTCCGTCCTGCGAAAAAACACCAACGGGCTTGTTTACAACAAGCAAATTGTCGTCTTCGAAGATAATTTCGTCAAGCGGCGCGGTTTTTTCAAAAACACGCGCCTTGCGGCAACTTTCAAGCGTTTCCCGGGAAATAAAAAAATGAAGCTCGTCGCCCGGCTTTAAAATTTCACTGCCCAGAGAGCGCGCTCCATTGAGTTTAATCCGCTTTTTTCTCAACATTTTGTAAACAAAAGAATGCGGCGCGTTGTTCAAATGCGCGAATAAAAATTTGTCCAAACGACGGTCCGCGTTTTCGGGGGAAATCGTCAAAATCACGCCGTCACCTTAAAAGGCAAGCCCAAACAAATTGAACGCCGCCATCCCCGTCGCCCACAGTATAACCGCAATAATCGCCAAATGCGCGGGATAAGCCACGTAAAACAGCCATTTCGAGCGTTTACCGCGTTCGCCGTTAAAATTTCGAATAAGAAACGCGCCGACAAAAGCCCCGAGCGCGAAGGTCGGCGTGGCAATCATAATTTCCATGGGCATCCCCATCGCCTCAACTGCGGCGCGAATTTCAGCGGCAAGCAACGGGTCATCCGTCGTAAAGTACATAATCGGCGTAAGCGCGCTAAACGCCCCGAAAATCAAATAATAAACCCCGACAACCACGCCCGGCACGACACGACGTGTGTTTTCTTTTTTAATCGCATAGTACAATACCGGCACAATCAATCCTAAAAACAACAAATCCATAAATATCGACACGAAACACATTAAAACAAACACCAACCAAAACAGCGGGCGAATTTTAATCGTGTCGTACAATTTCAGCATAATTAAGGCCCAAATTATCGCGAACAATATGTTGAAAAAGAATCCCGTACCCGTCATGTCCGTAACACCAAGCACAGTCGGGTGAAAGGCCTGCGCAATTATGGCAAACAGAAACAGCCGCCCGATGTACTTTTTGTAACTCGAAGTGTGCCTATATCCCTCCACCACAAAATACGCCATGATTACATAGGTCAACCCGCCGATTCCAAACAAAAAAATCATCAGCGGCAACGGCAAAACTTCCGCAAATGCAATTGCCACATGGTTCCCAATCATGCCGATTACGGCAATGATTTTCAGCGTGTACGCGTCAAACGATAAAAATTTAGAATTTCCTGTGCTTTCCATATTTACAACTCAAACCTTTCCTTAATCATCCCCGCAACAACATCCGGCGCAAGGTCGGAATTATCAATTTTCATGTAATTTTCAAAAGGCATTTCGCCGTCATTGCTAACGAGCCGATAATTTGTGTCCTCCGGCCTATGTTCAAATGCGCAACTTTTCCACAGCCTCATTCACATGCAATTGTATCGACACAGGCGAACAACCCGTCACGGTTACATTGCATTTATCAATCGGAATTAAAATTTTGTGCGCGGGGCTTGTGGCGACGGCTTCGGCCATTTTGGGGGAAATTTCGCCGTGCATGGAGTTTGCAAATACTATGCCCATTACGCCGACGATATATTCCGCGCGGGCGGCGTTGTATGCAACGGCGTTTTCGCCCGTCGCGCCGAAATCCGCGCCGGCTTTAAGCATGGCAGAAGTCGCGGCGGAATTCGTCCCCACCGCGATAATTTCAACGCCCTCAAGCTCGGCTTTAGCCTTTTCAATAAGCGACCTGCCAATACCCCCGCCCATGCCGTCAATCACAACAATGCGACGCATTTCAGTCATCCGTTACATCCTGCATTGTGTAAAGCCCGGGCGGTTTGCCCACTAAAAATTGCGCGGCTTTTATCGCGCCGACGGCGAAAACTTCGCGGGACTGCGCGATATGTTTAAGTTCGATGACCTCGTTGTGGCCGGCAAAAGTTACGGTATGTTCGCCGACGATTGTGCCGCCGCGAAGGGCGTGCAGGCCGATTTCGTCGCGACTGCGTTTTTCGTGGGCACCGCTTCGGTCGTGGACGTATCGCATTTTTTTGCCGAGGGAATTGTTAATCGAGTCCGCCAAAAGGAACGCCGTGCCGCTTGGCGCGTCGATTTTTTGGTTGTGATGCTTTTCGGTTATTTCGATGTCGAAGCCGGACTCGTGCAAAAGTGGTGCGATTTTCGCAAGCACGCCGGACAAAAGATTTATCCCGAGCGACATGTTTCCGGAACGCAAAACGGCCGCTTTTTTGGCGGCCTTTGCGATTGCATCATTAACTTTCGCCGATTGCCCCGTTGTGCAAAACACGAGGGGCAGTCCTTTTTCGGCGGATTTTTCCAGCGTGTCAAGCAGTTCCGCTTCAGCGTTCGGGGGAAGGAAACAAATTATTGCGTCGGCGGAGTCGTTGCAGAATCTTATGCTTTCATATGAAGAAAAATTCGATAAATGCATCGGAAAACCCGTACGGGAAGAACAAGAGGAATCATCTGTAAATTCAAGGTCAATGCCTGCAACAACCTCACTCATTCTTGGGTTTTCTGCCGCCAAACGGCACACAACTTCTCCCATTCTTCCAAAACAACCTGAAACAATTAAGCGCGTCATTTTATCAACCCAAACTTTCTCATTTCCGCCGCAAGCTCGTTTCGAAGGCCTTCATCAAGCGGCGCAAGCGGCAGACGACATTCGCCCATGCCAAAGCCCATCAAATTAAGCGCGGCTTTTACGCCGACCGGATTTCCCTCGGCGAAAAGCAGACGCATCATCGCCAAAATGCTTAGCTGCAATTCGCGCGCGCCGACCAAATCGCCCGCGAGATATTTCGCCACCATATCATGCATGGTTTGCGGCGCGATATTGCCCGTCGTTGAAATTACGCCGAGACCGCCGAGGCTTAAAATCGGCAGAATATAATCGTCGTTTCCGCTGTAAATCGTGATTCTGTCGCCGCAACGCTCTGCGATTTCCGCAACCTGGCCAAAGTCCCCCGTGGCCTCTTTTGTCGCGACAATATTTGGTATTTTCGAAAGCTCCGCAAGGGTTTTTGCAGAAATATTTACTACGCATCGCCCCGGAATATTGTACACAACAATCGGTGCGTCAACAGCCGCCGCAATCGTTGTATAGTGCGCAAGCAGACCGCGCTGGGTCGGCTTGTTGTAATACGGCGCGACATACATAAGGGCGTCCGCGCCCGCTTTTATGCACAACTTGCCCATTTCGCAACAATTCGCCGTGTCGTTTCCGCCCGCGCCTGCGATTACCGGAACGCGCTTCTTCGTGATAGCCACCGCCGCGCGGACGACCTCGAGGTTCTCCTCAAGCGAAAGCGTCGAAGTTTCACCCGTTGTTCCGCATGAAACAATCGCGTCGGCTCCGTTTGCAATTTGAAATTCAATCAATTTTTCATACGCATCGTAGTTAAATTTTCCATCAGTACCGAACGGCGTGACCACTGCTGTCGCACAACCCGTGAAAATAGGCATAAAAACCCCCTGCAAGATTAGATTGGCTCTATAATACCCCGTTTTTTGGGAAGTCGCAACATCGCGCAATAAAGAGAAATTTCTTAACCCACATGCGCAAAAAAAAATGAGTCGGCGAGTGTCACTCGCCGACTCATTTTTTTTTGCGCGAGGAAATTGCTCCCGGCTTCGAGGGAATGCGTCGCCGCCAACACATGTCCCCGGTGTCCGCTGCGCGCTTGGCGCGCTTTTTTTGCGAAGTGCGTGGATTTTTGTTACAGTATACTAAAAGAAAAATATCCCAAACAGGAGAGATAAAATGACGGCATGGGAATATGTAGGCAATCTCGGAACGGGCTGGAATTTAGGAAACACGCTTGACGCGATTCCGCGTGCGGATAAATCGCCCGCCGGGCAGGAAACCGCGTGGCGAAACCCGATAACAACCCCCGAAATGATAAAAACCGTAAAAGACGCGGGCTTTGATTTTTTGCGCGTTCCGGTAAGTTGGTGTCGGCAGATTGGTGCCGCGCCGAATTACACTATAAATGAAGCGTTTTTTTCGCGGGTGAAAGAAGTCGTGAATTACGGGATATTTCTAAATATTCGCGTGATTTTGAATTTGCACCACGAAGACTGGCATTTCCCAAGCGACGAGGTCTATCCCGGCGCGAAAGCGCAAATGACTGCGGTTTGGACGCAAATTGCCGAATATTTTGGAAATTACGACCACCGCCTGATGTTTGAAACAATGAACGAGCCGCGAAAAGTCAGGACTCCCGTGGAGTGGGGTGGGGGAGACGAAGAGGGCCGCCGCGTTGTGATGCAGCTTAACCAAGACGCCGTTGACGCAATCCGCGCGACAGCGGCGAAATTTCCGCAAAATGCCGCGCGAAAAATCCTCGTGCCGACCTATGCCGCAAGTTCATACGACCTCGCGATGGAGGATTTCGCGATTCCTAAGGATGATAACAACAGCGAAAACATAATCGTGTCGATTCATTCATATACACCGTTTGATTTCGCGCTTGGCGAGGATATGACGAAAAATCGTTGGTCCTCGGAGCTTGAAGGCGAGGTTGACGAGCTTTTCGCGCGGATTGACAAGCATTTTCTCTCGAAAAAAATCCCCGTAATCATGGGCGAATGCGGTGCGCGAAAGAAGCATGACAACGAGGACGACCGCGCGGAATGGGCGGCGTATTATTCAAAAATTGCGCGGAAATACGGCGTTCCCTGCGCGTTGTGGGACAACGGCTACATGGATGGTCCCGACAATGCGGAGGTTTTCGGACTCTTGAACCGTCAAAAAAACGAATGGGGTTTTGCCAAGATTGCAAAGGCGTTTTTGTAGCTTCACACAAAGGCAGCCCACGTTTCCCCCTCCCCCCATTGGGGATTTGCATAAAAAAACATTTGACACGGCATCAATATTACAATATAATGACAAAAAATAAAAAATCTCGGCATGGGGGGCTTTAAATGGCGACCTTTAGTACCAAAAGATACATGCCCTGTAAAAAAATTATGTGTTGGTTGCTGGCAATTGTGATGATTGGCGGCTATTTTGCGTCTTTGCCGGTTGTTGCTTCGGCAGAGCTGACCGGTGGATTGGCAAGCACCGAAGGATGGACAATCGAAGGCGGACCGGATTTTATGCGGGACGAGGCGGCATCTCTGACAATGTTCGAAGAAATGCTCGCGGAATTCGGCGTACGCCACCATTTTACCGATTTTCTAATCGACTCGCTCGACATGACGCGTCCCGAAAGCGCGGAGGAAAATCGCGCGTTCTTCGAAGCGGTTTTTGGCAATTTGCACACGGTTCGTCCCACGCTTGCGCAAGATATTATTATCGACGCGGCGGATTACGCATTAATTGAAGGAATGGAAATTCGCCATGAGGAAAATTGGCGCGACATGCCCGGTACGTCGCTTTGGACGTGCGAACAGGGCTTAGTCGAATGGGAATTTTACATTGCGGAAGCCGGGCTTTATAACCTTTCCGTAACATTTTACAACTATCCCGGCAGAAGTTCCGACATCCAGCGCGCGGTTTTTATCAACGGCGAACTGCCGTTTTTCGAAGCGAATCCCGTAGAACTTCGCCGTTCCTGGGTGAACGCGCTTGACGAAATCCAACAAGACGAACAGGGCAATGACATGCGCCCCGTACAGGTCGAGCAACATCTTTGGCAAGAGTCCATCATTCGCGACTCCATGGGTACATACAATGAGCCGCTTATGTTTCATTTTGATGCCGGATACAACAGGATATCCTTTGTATCCCTGCGCGAACCTATGGTTATTCGACAACTTCGTATACATCAAGTCCCCGAGGTTTTGCCGTACGCGCAAGTCGCCGCGCAAAGAGGCACCGATTTGCCGCGCCCGACGCGCGCGCAAGTCGAGCCGATTCGTATCGAAGGGCAAGACGCCGTTCGCAAATCTTCGCCGATGCTTGCACCCGCCGCCGACACCGGCGGCCCCGGAGTCTACCCCTACAGCGCGCGATATATTCGCGTAAATCACATCGGCGGCGGCTCGTGGAGCGAGCCGGGAACGTGGATTGAATGGGAAGTTTACGTCCCTGTCGCGGGGCTTTATTCGATGGCAATGAACGTGCGCCAAAATATTCACAGAGGCGCGAGTTCTTTCCGCAGGATTACGGTAAACGGCGAAGTTCCCTTTACATCGATGGAAGCCGTTCCCTTTCATTTCCAAAACGGATGGCGCGTCGAGCGTTTTGGCGGCGATGACCCGTATCTGTTTTGGTTCGACGCAGGGGTAAACGTAATCCGAATGGAGACCGTGCTTGGCGATTACGCGCCGATTTTACGCGAAATACAGGAAAGCGTAATGAACCTGAACGAAATGTACAGGGAAGTCATAATGATAACGGGCTTAACCCCCGACAGATGGCGCGATTACAGGATAAATCACCGCCTGCCGCATCTTAGAGGCGGGCTTATGTACGAACGTGAGCGGCTTGACCGTCTTTTTGCCGACCTTGTTGAGCTGTCGGGCGAGCGCGGCGGTCGCGACGCAATCGTGCGCAATATGTCGAACCTTTTAACGATTCTTTACAGCGATATCGAAAGCATTCCGCTTCGCATAGGCGATTTCCGTATAAATATCGGCTCGATGGGTACATGGATGATGATGGTTCGCGAGCAGTCCCTTGCCGTGGACGCAATTTATATTCTGCCCCACGACGCGCCCGACCCGGAGAACGGAAGCAGTTGGTGGCGTCAAATTTTGCATGAAATTCTAACGCTGTTCTGGTCGTTTTTCATAGATTACAACAGCTTGCCCTCGCCCGTTGCAGGTCAAGATGCGATTACAATTGAAGTTTGGATAGGAACCGGGCGCGACCAGGCAAATATTATACGCTCGCTAATCGACGAAAGTTTCACCCCCGAGACCAACATAGGCGTGGAGCTTATGCTTGTGCAGGCAGACGTAATTTTGCCCGCAACGGTTGCGCGGCAGGGCCCGGACGTAGTGCTTTCTATTTGGAACACGCTTCCCATGGACTACGGGCTTCGCGGCGCGGTTGCGGATATTTCAAACATGCCCGGCTTCGATGAAGTCGAGGCGCGTTTCCACCCCGCGGCAATGGAGGCATATCGCTTCTATTATGACGGCAACGAGCGCGTGTTTGCCTTGCCCGAAACGATGACATTCCCGATGCTTTTCTACCGCAGGGATATTTTGCACGAAATAGGTCTTCAGCCGCCCGACACATGGGACGATGTTCGTAATTCGATTGCGCGATTAAGCCAGTTCCACATGGACTTCGGCATACCCGTAAACGCGCCGGGCAATCCGCCCGTCGACCTTTCGCACGAGGCATTTATGATGTTCCTGTTCCAAGCCGGCGGCACGCTTTATAATGAAGACAACACCCGCTCCGCGCTGGATGACTATATTTCGCTAAACGCTTTCCGCGACTTTACAAGGTTTTTCACCGACTACAATTTGGACGAAGATTATAACTTTATCAATCGTTTCCGCATGGGTGAAATGCCCCTCGCGATTGCGAACTACGGAGATTTTAACGTTTTGCAGGTTTTCGCGCCGGAAATTCGCGGTCTGTGGGGCTTTAGACCCGTTCCCGCAACGCTTAGGGAGGATGGCACGTACAGCCGCGCCGTTCCCGTCGGCGGAGCCGCCACGGTTATGATGGAAAATGCGGACGATAAGTACGCCGCGTGGGAATTTATGAAATGGTGGACATCCGCCGAAACCCAAACACAGTTCGGGCGCAGAATGGAAGCCTTAATGGGTGCCGCCGCGCGTCATCCAACCGCGAACCTGGAATCGTTTTCGCATATGCCGTGGGCAGTTGCGGACTACAACCAGCTGCTTTCACAAATGCACTATGTACAAGGCGTGCCGCAAATTCCCGGCGCGTACTTCACGCCGCGCCAAATCCGTAACGCCTTCTTCACGGTTGTAACTCTCGAAGAAGTCGCCCCGCGCGATGCCTTGACGGATTTCACGCGCTTGATAAACGACGAAATCCGGGCGAAGCGGCGCGAGTTTGGGATGACATATTAAAGGGGGGACTGCCTCGTGGGTAACTATAAAGATACAACATGGACGTTGGTTAAAAAAAATCGGCAAAGTTACGGGCTTATGGCACCGTATTATCTTTTGTTCTTCATGTTTACGATTTTGCCGGTCATAATGGCGATCGCGCTTAGTTTTACGAGCTTTAATATGTTCCAGTTCCCGACATTTGTGGGCTGGCAAAACTATACGCGCCTGTTTTTAGAAAATGAGATTTTTATAATCGCGTTACAAAACACGATTATTTTTGCGGTTGTAACGGGGCCGTTAAGTTTTATCCTGTGCTTCGTTTTCGCGTGGATTATTAATGAGTTGCCGCCGAAAATTCGCGCGTTTATGACGCTGGTTTTCTACGCGCCGTCTATTTCGGGCAATGTGTTTTTCATTTGGTCCTACTTTTTCAGCGGTGACCGAGAAGGGCTTGTAAACGGTACACTGCTGGCGATGGGCATTATGGAAGACCCCGTTAACTGGTTCCGCGACCAGCGGTTTATTTTGCCGATTTTGCTTGTGGTGCAGCTTTGGATGTCGCTTGGGGTCGGTTTCTTGGCGTTTATCGCGGGATTGCAAACCGTTGACCGCGCGCTTTATGAAGCAGGGGCCGTTGACGGAATTCAAAATCGCTGGCAGGAACTGTGGTTTATCACGCTTCCCAGCATGAAGCCGCAACTTCTTTTCGCGGCGGTTATGCAAATTACCACTTCGTTTGCCGTTGCCGATATTGTTACGCAGCTTGCGGGAATGCCGACGGTAAACTACGCGGGCGATACAATCGTCACACACTTGCTGGACATCGGATGGATTCGTTTTGAAATGGGATATGCCGCCGCTGTTGCAACGATTTTGTTCCTTATAATGGTCGGCACAAATAAAGCGGTGCAACGTCTGCTTAAAAAGGTGGGGACATAATGACTGCTGAATTAGAATTACGCGGCGCGGATGCGACGCCCGTTAAAAAGAAGGAGCGAAAGCTCGCGAAACGCACGAAAAAGCTAAACCGCTCTTTTGCAGGTACGGTTTTCCTTTTTCTGTTCATATCAGTGTTTGCGATTTTTACAAGCCTGCCGCTTGTTCTTACAATAAGCAACGCATTCAAACCGCTTGACGAATTGTTTTTGTTCCCGCCACTCTTTTTCGTCCGCAACCCAACCCTATCCAACTTTTCGGATTTGTTTATCCTGATGCAAGAGGGCTGGGTTCCTTTTTCGCGCTATGTGCTTAACTCCTTTATCATAACGGGAATCGGGACGTTTGGGCATTTAATGTGCGCGTCGATGGCGGCGTATCCGCTTGCGAAAAATAAATTCCCGTTCCAAAAGGTGATGTTTTCGATAGTTGTTCTCGCCCTGATGTTTTCGCCGGCGGTTACCGGGTTGCCGAACTTTTTAATCATATCCGCGCTTGGGATAAACAATACGTATTGGGCAGTTATTTTGCCCGCGTTTGCGTTTCCTCTCGGTTTGTACTTAATGAAACAATTTATGGAGCAGGTGCCGGATTCGCTTATTGAATCGGCGCGTCTTGACGGCGCGAGCGAGTTTTATATTTGGCGCAAAATCGTTATGCCGAACGTAAAACCCGCGTGGCTTACGCTTATTATTCTGCAATTCCAAGGGCTTTGGGTTACAACCGGCGGCGTTTTCCTGCGAAGTGAGGAGCTTAAGCCGCTTACGTTTGCGATAAACCAAATCGCGCTTGGCGGCGTTGCGCGCGCAGGCGCGAACGCGGCGGCCATGCTTATCACGGCGGCCGTGCCGATTACGTTTTTTATCTTTGCGCAAAGCAGAATTATCGAAACAATGGCAACATCCGGTATGAAAGAATAGGCGCGCCAAGCGCGTGATGGAAACCGGGGACACGTTATCGAAGCGATGCGTGCTCCCTAAGCCGGATTTAGAGAATCAGGCAATAAGCGCGAAAAATTTTTGATGGTGTTAGTGTCACCAACATCATCACTTGCGCATCCAAGAAAGGAGCTTGCGAAATGTTTAAAAAAATTACCGCATTCCTTTTGATTTTACTGCTCGCGGCAAGTCCTGTCGCAGTGCTTGCGGACACTCCGTTTCAGGGGTACACGTATAATTTTTGGGGGACACTTGTGCCGTCTCCGGCGGCATATGTGCCGATTCGTTCTTTCGGGCTGCATAATATTTGCCCCGAGCTTGGCGATATGGCTGACCCGACGGATTTGCATGTGGACGCAGAAAACAATATTTACGTTGTTGACTGGGGCAACGATAGGATTGTCATTTTCGACATGGATTTGAATTTAATCCGCGTGATTGACGGGTATTATCGTTACGGCGAGTGGGTTGAAAACGGGCTTCGCCGACCCCACGGGATTTTTGTTACGGATGATATGGAAATTTTTATTGCGGATGAACATAACAATCGCGTCGTTGTGCTTAACGTCATTGATGGCGACGTGCATTTTGTGCGTGAAATTTTGGCTCCGGACATTGAGGGGCTTGAGGATGACTTTGTTTTCAGCCCGTTGCATGTGCTTGTTGACAGGGGTGGGCGCGTTTTCGTAATTGTTCGGCATGTGTTTGAAGGCATAATGTCGTTCAGCGACGAGGGAGAATTTTTGGGATATTTTGGTACGATTGAAGTCTCGTTTAACTGGATAGACATGGCGTGGCGTTTTCTTATGACGGAAGCGCAAATTGAGTTTGACAATGCCATTCTTCCGCGCGAATTTCAAAGCATGGATATCGACCAATACGGTTTTATTTTTACAACACACATCGAAAACTGGCATTTAAACAATCAAGTCATGCGGCTTAATCCGCGCGGCGAGGACGTCTTGGTTAACTTCAACGATAACGTCGTAATCAACGGCGACCAAGGATATAGGCCGACAGGGCCGATGTCAGGGCCGTCGGTTCTCATCGATGTAATTGCGCGTTCGCATGGAAAATATTCCGCGCTCGACTCGACTCGCGGGCGTGTTTATACCTACGATTCCGAGGGTAATTTGCTTTACGTTTTTGGCGGGATGGGAAGTCTTGAGGGGATGACGCGTATGCCGCGCGCCATTGAAATGATTGGCGACGATATGTTGCTTTTGGACTCGCTGGGTCGCGGCAGGATAATTCACTACGCCCCGACGGAATACGGCAGGCTTATTAATCGCGCAATCGCCATGCGCTATGGCGGACACGAACGATACGCCGTGGAATATTGGCGACAGCTTGTTACGCTTGACGAAAATTTCGCTTTGGCGTGGTCGGGAATCGGGCGTTCGCTTTTGGCGGCGGGAGACAATGTCGGCGCGATGGAATATCTGCGTCAGGGCATGGATGTGCGTTATTTTTCCATAGCGTTCCGCAGAAATCGACTTGATGTAATGCAGGGTACGCTTCCCAATGTTTTCACGGCAGGGATGCTTCTGGTTGTCCTGTTTGTGGGTGGTAAAATTTATTACAGAGTTAAGTTCGGCAAGAGGGAGGAGGAAGAAGCATGACGGCTGTAAAAGCATTTGGCACGGTAAAAAATATTTTCAGCTATTACAAGCTCCCTCTGTATATCATGGTGCGCCCTTTCGACGGATTCTACGAAATGAAATATTTGCAACAAGGTACGCTGAAAGTTTCGTTTTTAAATTTGATTCTCGTGCTTGTTTCCTACGCGATTAACGACCAGTACGCGTCGCTTATCGTAAATCCGCAAAATCCGCTTACGTTGAACAGTTTTTCGAACTGGGTAATGATTATTACCGCGCTGGTTTTGTTTTGTGTAAGCAACTGGTCGGTTACATCTTTGATGGACGGCGAAGGCAAGCTCAAGGATATTTTCATGGCGATGACATACGCGATGACGCCGCTTGTTTTGACAATAGTTCCTGCAACGATTTTAAGCAATTTCCTCTCGCAGGACGAAGCCGGATTTTACTACATGTTAATGTCGGTTGGTGTGGCATACTTTGTGTTTTTGGTGTTTTGCGGCTTGGTTGTTGTGCATAATTACGGCGCGGGTAAGGCGGTTTTCGCAATTCTTCTTACGTTTGTCGCGTTGCTTATTATTGTTTTTTTAATCACGCTTCTCCTTACTCTATGGCAGCAGCTTTTTGTTTTTGGATTTAGCATTTATACGGAACTGATGTTCCGATGAGGCGGCCAAGCCGCCGATGAACACCGGGAACGCATCCCGAAAGCAACACATTCTCTCGAAGCCGGATATGGCGTAGGAGGCATTTTATGAATATTTCTGCGCAAACAAAACGGGCGTGGCGTAATCGTTTGATTTTTGTTGCCGTTGTTGCGGTGGCGATTGCGGCGTATGTAATTTACCTCAACAGTTTTACGATATATGACTTTGGGCATTTGTCCGTGCGCCAAGATTTTGGTGAATCGCGCGAGCTTGTGCTTCTTGGCGGCACGCTTGACGACCGCGTAAGTGTTGCACAGACCGACTACCTGGGACTGTATATATGCCTCGAAGATACAAGCATCGCTGTTGTTGATTATCGCAACGGGCATGTTTGGTATTCCGCGCCGCCCGGGTTTGCCGAAGACACCGTCGCGAATCCGCATTGGCGCGGCGTAATGCGTTCGCATGTCGGTTTTCGCTTTTTCGACGAGGGGCGGCGCGAACAATTTCGCTGGCTTTTTCCGGATTCGATTTACCACGAACAGTTCGAAATATTTTCAATTCCGAATGGTGTGCGCATCGAATACATCGTTGGAAACCTAGACTTGGGTATAGATTTTCTGCCGTTTTTCATCGAGGAAGAATTTTTTGAAGAACGAGTAATGCAACATCCCGCGGTTGCGGATTCGATTGTGGACAGAATGGCTGTTATGCAGCATTGGTTCCCGTCCGAGGAAGAAGAAATGGCAGGGTTTATGCAACTTTCGGAGGGCGTTCGCACTCCGATTTTTACGGCAAACATGCTTCGTATTTTTGATGAAATCGGTTGGACAGCGGAAGAAACTTTGGAGCAAATCGCGCTTTCCGGCGTTGAACGAGACATCGACCACGATTATTTTAATATGACAATCGAATTTGTTTTGGACGAAGACAGGTTAATCGTAAATATGCCGCTGGAGGAATTCACTACGGACTCTGCGGTGCATCCGTTTGAAATAACCCTTATGCCGTTTTTCGGCGCAGGCGGACTGAGTGACGAAGGGTTTATGCTTGTGCCGAGCGGCGCGGGCGGAATCATCATGTTTAATAACGGCAAGGAACGCGAAGAACCATTTAACAGCGCGGTTTATGGGCTTAATCCTCTTGTAAATATTGTGCGGCCTCAAGTTGTCCAGCCCGTGCGTTTGCCGGTTTTCGGCATTCGGAACAATGACGCAGCTTTGCTTGCGCAGGTGTATAACGGTTCGGGGCTTGCCGTCATACGCGCCGAAGTTTCCGGTAGCGAGCGCGCGGGAACAAACAGTTATAACAATGCGTGGTTCAATTTTAACCTTCGCGCAAGCACCGAAATATCTATGCCGGGCGGCGGCGCGGATATGACGGTTATTCAAGAAGAAGCGTTTGAAGGCGACCTTACAATAATTTATCACTTTATCGCGGATGAAGACCCCGGGGTAGGGGAGATGGCGCGGATTTATCAGGACTTCCTTGTCGAGCGCGGGATTTTGACGCCGCTTGACGGACCGGGCGACCGTTCGTTTTACATGGACATCGTAGGTGCGATTGATGCGCGGCGGCATATTGTCGGCACGCCGTATATGACCACGGAGGTTATGACAACGCTTTCCGACGCAGACCGTTTTGTTGATATGCTGAACGCGGGCGGCGTTGATATCATACAAATGTCGCTTCACGGCTGGTTTAATCGAGGAATAAATCACGATGTCGCGAAAAATGTACGACCCATTCGCGGCGTCGGTTCGCAAAATGAAATGACGAATCTAAATGCGCGGCTTCAGCAATCGGGAGGCGGATTACACCCGGCGGTAAATTTCCAACTTACAAACTGGTATTCACGCCGCTTTCGACCTACGTTTGAGTCGGCGCGGCATTTGGCGGGTTTCGACGGCTCGACGGCGCGGCACGCGTCTCGGGATTCTGTCACGATGTGGTTTACGCCTCACGCAAACGACTGGTACTACCTCGTGCACCCCGGAGTGTTGCCGCTTCATTTGGACAGATTTTTGCCTGCGTACGAACGCCGGATGGGAATGGACGGACTCGCGCTTACGGATATGGGCGACATCTTGACAGAAAGCCTTTTTCGCAGAAATGCCGTTGACCGCGAGAGCGCGCGGCTTATTGTTACGTCACAGCTCGGTCGCATGAACGAGCAGATTCCGAATTTGCTTATTACCGGCGGGAACGATTTCACTTTCCCTTACGCTTCGCACTTGGTCGGGGTTCCTGTACAGGCGGATTGGCAATATATCATCGACTACGAAGTGCCGTTTTTCCCGATGGTTGTGCATGGATTCATTGAGTTTGCGGGGGTTCCTGCCAATATGCGCGAGCATTATGATACGCGGCTCGTGCTTTTAAACAGCCTGGCGACCGGGGCGGCACCTCGGTACATGTTTACGCAGATGCCGACGCGCATGACGCAATTCACCCCGCACGAGCGTTTGTATTCCACGTATTATCGCAACTGGATGCAGGCGGCGATTGACCATTACAACACGTTCAACGAAATTTTCGCGCCGCTTCGCGCGGAACGCATCGTGGACTTTGGAGTTTTGGCGGGAAGCTATATGTATATCGGAGGGCGGCAGGTTACTGTTACGGAATTTTCGAACGGTACGCGCATTTATGTAAACAATACAACGGCGGACTTCAACACGGGCGCATTTGTTATCCCGGCAGAGGATTTCGTTGTCAGATAAAGACGCAACATGAAAATGAAAGCGAACGAACGTTTTGTTTGCGAGAGAGGTAGTCGTATGATGAAAAAAGGAGGGGCGCGCTGATGCAAGCGAAAACAATGGGTCAACGCCGCAAGGGGCTTTCGCTTCGCGGTCGCGAGGTTTTTTCGGGTTTCTTGTTCATTTCCCCGTGGATTATCGGGATTTTGCTTTTCTTCTTCTTAAATTTGGGGCAGTCCCTTATTTTCAGCTTTAATCATATTATTATCGACCCGGATGTCGGAGGTTTTAGTCTGCGTTGGGCGGGGCTTTCTCATTATCAGCACATTCTTTTTGTGGACGGGTCGTTTAATCGCGAGCTTGCGGAGTCTATTTTCGATATGGTCATAAACGTGCCGCTGATTATTTTTTTCAGCTTGTTTATGGCGATTTTGCTTAATCGCGCGTTTTTGGGGCGCGGTTTGGTGCGGGCGATTTTCTTTTTGCCCGTTATTATGGCGACGTCGGCGATTGAGGGCAGCTTGGAGCTTATTATGGGCATGATGATGGGCGGAGTAACGAGTGTGCCGCCTGAAATTATGCGGGCGGAAACGGGCTTTGACGCGACTTCGATTGCTTTTATGTTAAGCGAATTCGGAATGCCGTCGCAGGTTATCGACTATATAATTGAAGCGATTGCGATGCTTCACGATGTTATTCGCGCAAGCGGCGTGCAGATTTTGATTTTCCTTGCCGCGCTTCAAGCGATTCCGCCATCGATGTACGAAGTTGCGCAAATCGAAGGCGCGACGGGGTACGAGGCATTTTGGAAAATTACGATACCGATGGTTAGTCCGCTTATTTTAACGAACGTGATTTACACCATTGTTGATACATTTGTTCGAAGCGAGGTTATCGAATCGACGCGCGCCATGATGTTTACGACGACGACTTTGTATGACGGTACGTCCGTGATGGCATTTGGGCAAAGTTCCGCGATGGCACTTGTCAGTTCGATTGTGGCTTGTATCGTTCTGCTTTTTGTGGGTTGGCTGATTTCTAAGTACGTTTTCTATTACAACTAGGGTCGGTTGCGCGCTAAAGCGCGCTGCTCGCCTTTGCATCCCGGGAGGACGAAAAAATGACAGCTATTAGGGCATGGATGAATTCGCCGTCTTTTGATAACACTGTACAAAAGTGGACTGGAAAAGTTAGGGATTTTATCGTCGGCATTTGCATGGCGATTATTATAATCGGCGTGTGTTATATCATTTTGAGCCCGGTTATCGGCATCGTTTCGACGGCGTTTATGACGGTGGAAGATATGATGAACCCGCTTATTTTCCTGATTCCGCAAAACGTGACCTTGAGTAATCTCGACTATGCGGTTACGCATATGCAGTATTTTCAGGGTCGCGGTTTGGATGATTTTATTATTCCGTTTGTTGGGTTTAACGTGACGGAGGCGTTTATGGGTGCCGTTTACGGCACTGTGGTTTATGACGTCGCAGAGTTCCTTTCGGGAATTTTATCGGGCGCGCTTTTCCAGACGCTTTCGTTTTCGGTTTTCTTTTCGGCGATGAACGTTGTTATTTGCTCGATGGTCGGATATGGGTTTGCGCGGTTTAAGTTTCCGGGTTCGAACGCGCTGTTTGCGCTTGTTATTGTTACAATTGTTGTTCCCGTTCACAGCTATATGGTTCCGATGTTTTTGAACTTCAGATATTTTTTGGGGATGGATTGGAATTTGCTGAACACTTGGTGGTCGATGGCGCTTCTTACTGCGACGGGCGTCGGGCTTCGCAGCGGGCTTTATATTTATATCTTCCGCCAATTTTTCCGCGGGCTTCCCAAGGAAATCGAGGAAGCCGCGTTTATCGACGGCGCGGGGCCGCTTTACACCTACACAAAGGTTATGATGCCGAACGCGATTCCCGCGATTGTTACCGTGCTTCTTTTCTCGTTCGTTTGGCATTACAACGATACGTTTTACACCTCGCTTCTTATGACCGATTCAAATTTCCTTTCGGTGCGTCTTATGGCTTTAGGGCCCACTTTCCAAACAGTTGAGGCCATATGGGATTTGAGTTTAATACAAATGGTTGTGTTTGGAGGCGTGTTGCTTGTTATTGCTCCAATCTTGATAATCTACCTTTTCTTGCAGCGTTACTTCGTTGAAGGTTTAGAGCGCAGCGGGATAGTGGGTTAAGCGGCAAAGCCGCATTTCACCGATGACATGCATCCGATGCTGCGAACCGATGTCGCGATTCGATGCCGCGCATCAGACTCGGACGGATATCGTGTCGAAGGCGAAAAATAAAAAAATAAGGAGGTAAAGAAATGAAAAAATTACTTGTAGTTGTTTTGTTGCTTTCGTTCGCGCTGGTTTCCTTTGCGGGATGCGCGTGCGACGAAGACGCTCCGCCGACACCGCCGGACCAAGTTGACGGACCAAGTGAGGTTATCGAAAATGGTCCTGTAGACCCGCCGGATGAACCCGAAGTTTTAGTCGGTGGAAGAATTCACGAAGCCCGCGATTTCGGCGGACGCACCATTCGCGTCGGCGCGTGGTGGGACGAGGCAATCGATACGATTGCTTGGGGTGACGAACCCGACCGCGCAACCGCCGTAAACTACATCGTTGACCGTATGGTTTGGGACAATGCGCGTCGTGTTGAGGAAGCGTTTAACGTAAACTTTGAAATGGTTATCGTAAGTTACGAAGATTTTCTGCCGACGCTTACCGCGTCCGTTATGGCAGGTGAGCCTTTTGCGGACATTATTATGCTTTCGGGCTGGATGCAAATGGATTCAATGGGCAGCATAATTCAACCGTGGTCGAACGCGAATTTGCCGAACTCCGACGTTCTCGGTGCGCAAATTTATGCCGGACCCACCACGCAAAATGACCAAGGCGTTTGGGCAATCATGCCGCACAGCGTTGAGGCAGAAGCGTTCGGTTTAGCCGTAAACCTTGACATCGTAAACGCTGACGGCTTGCCGAATCCGATTGATTTGTTCGAGTCGGGACAGTGGACATGGGACGCTATGCTTGACCTTATGCGCCGCGCAACCCGCGACACAACAGGTAGCGGCACAATCGACCAGTTCGGTATCGGCGGGCAGCCCGGCGATATTATCCAGCATCTTATCGGCGCGAACGACGGAATGATGGTTGACGGCGACTTCAATTACGGTTTCGACCATCCCAATACGATTCGCACACTTGAATTTGCACAACAAATTTTCGGCGAACGCTTGTGGTATGTTGCCGCCGACGGTTTTGACACCGGAAACTGGAACAGAAACTTCTACGGACCGCATGAAACCGGAAACGCTTTGCTTTTCCCGGCGGTTACGTGGTCGCTCGGCAACTCTCCCCCGCCGTTTAATTTTGGATTTGTACCCTTCCCGACAGGCCCCGACAACACCACCGGAAGCACTTGGCTTACAGGCATCGACCAAGGCATTTGCCTTGCTGTCGGCTCGGAATGGGACCCGGCAGATATTTTGATGATTATGGAAGAAATTTTCTCGTGGTCGGGCGACGAGCCGGACCTCATGTTCGTAGCCGGTCAAATCGACTGGATGCGCGAACATTTCCGCACAGAGGATGACGTACAACGCGCAATTCACTCGGGCATCACCGCCGCCTCCGACATCGGACGCAGTGTTTCCCAATATTATTGGGTACTGGGCAGCTTTGCCGAAGCGTTTTGGAATCAGGAAATGGATGTGCTTCAGGCCGTCGAGTATCATCGCGGTCCACAGCAGGAAATGTTGGATATGCGATTTAGATAGTCGGAAAATGTAAAACTGATTGAAAGAAGCCGCCTCGTGTGAGGCGGCTTCTTTTTTTGGATAGCGGGGAGGCAATTGTACATTTGTTATTGTCGGGCAGTTCCTTAGCCGGCGACATTTACTTCAACGCCGGTAAGCCGTGAGTCGCTGCTTCCGATGTACAGATAGTAAATTCCTTCGAGTGCGGTGAGTTCCCACGGAATATCCGGAAACGGTTTGGTTGCAACATGCGGGACGCCGGGTTCTCTGCTTTGGTTGAGTGAAAGATAAGACCATTGGCGGCCGGACAGGGGTGCGTTTTGTTCATATTGGTCACGCAATCCGGTAAAAATGCGGCTTTCGTCGCCGCCTTCGGCGGTTACCGTTATCGTGTACGAAATGTTGCTGTCCATGATTAGCCTTGCGACGGGGACGCCTTCGCCGGGTGCGATTTCGGGGACGAAGATGGTTTCATTGATGACGAGATTTGGTTGCGTCGTAAGAGTCGGCGGAGGTGTAAGTACGAGCGGGGGGTCGGGAATCAGCGGCGGAGGCGGCGGCGGGGTAAAAAAATCGACGCGTAAAGGCGGGAGTTCGGGGGGCGGAATTGTAAATTCGGGCAGGGGCATCGGCGGGCTCGACGGAGCGGAGGCAAGCCCTGCCATTCGCTCCGCCATGATTTCTTCGGGCAGGGGAATTTCATCTCGTCCAAAGCGATAAAACTCGCCGTCTACATAGAAGTACAAATATAATGGCTCTTCGCCGTTGGGTGTGGGTAAGCAATACAGCTAAACCCTTATGAAACAAGGTTAAACAGGCAATAATCGTATGCATATATTCGTTGCACGA
>JGI24703J35330_11748656_pt1 | contig 23781 bp, 19 predicted proteins | sample TergutNt197P1_FD_35330 | JGI IMG/M metagenome (IMG submission 35330)
TGTGTCGATTTCGACACATGTCCCCGGTGCCCATTGCGCGCTTGGCGCGCTTTTTTTGGGGTCCGGAAACGGCTTCCGGCTTCGAGGGAATGTGTCGCCTTCGACACATGTCCCCGGTGCCCATTGCGCGCTTGGCGCGCTTTTTTTGGCGGGGAAACGGCTCTCGGCTTCGAGGGAACGTGTCGCCTCCGACATATGCCCCCGGTTCCCACTGCGCGCTTGGCGCGCGCGAGTCGGCGAGTGTCACTCGCCGACTCGTTTTTGCAAAAATGTTCGAAATCCTCTGCGTTTTTCCAAAAACGTAACACAAAAGAAATAGTCTTGTCCCGATTTTGTGCTATCCTACTGAAAAATTAATGAAAAGTGGAGGTAAGTGTTATGAAAAAATTAATTAGAATGGTGGCATTATTAATTCCCGCAGTGCTGATTTTCGGCATGTTTGCACCGGTCGCGACAGCCGCGCCCGTTGGAGGAATAATTGTAACGGTCGACGGGCAAAGGGTTATGTTCCAAGACCAAGACCCCGTAATCGTTGACGGCAGAACCCTCGTTCCCATTCGCGGAGTATTTGAAGCCTTGGGCTTCACCGTTACATGGGAAGAAGCCACGAGAACCGTAGTAATGCTCGGCGACGGGCATATCGTGCGCATCCCGGTAGGTTTATCAACTTTTTCAACAAACAACAGAATCTATCATCTCGACGTTCCCGCGCAACTTATTAATGACAGAACCCTTATCCCGATAAGATTCCCGCTTGAAAGCGTAGGCGTTGAGGTGGACTGGAACGAGCAATTCCGCACCGTTATAATTCAAACCGCGCCGACCCCAACCCCCACGCCGACACCAACACCAACCCCCGAAGCAAACCTGCCCACATCCGTAACCACGGCACCCGCAACCCTATCGCTTTCGACAGGACAAACCCAACAACTTACGGCATCGGTTATGCCCGCAGGCGCAACCGACACAATAACATGGACATCTTCGCATCCCGCAATTGCCACAGTGTCCGCAACGGGCGTTGTAACGGCGGTTGCCGGCGGAACAGCAACAATTACCGCCACAACGGTTAACAATCTCACCGCAAACACAACGGTAACCGTACGCGTTCAGTCCGCAATAACCCTGCCGAATCGCCGCGCGACCGACGCGGAAAGAGACGCATGGATTGCCGAATACAACGCCCTCGGCGGCTCCTCGCAATTCGAACGCGATATCGTAGCTTTGATAAACAATATTCGCGACGAACACAATCTCACCCGCGTACAAATCGACACGGCTCTTATGATGGCTGCCCGTTATTACACCCAAATGCAAGTTAATTTGAATTTAGGTATAGGCCACAACGTAGGCCCCTACGCAGTCGCGGGCGCAACCCACGGAGCTTCCGCAAATGTCGCAGAAGCCTTCGGCGGCCGCCTCAGCTTCAACGCAGGCAACTCCTCCGCCGGGCATCAAACCGCCGAAGCAGTCGTTGACGCATGGATGGCATCGGCTCCGCACCGCAGCTTTATCCTGAACGCGGCGCACAGGCACATTGGCGTAGGCACATTCGAAGGCGGAAATTACGGAAGATACACCTACTTGTTCCTGACCGACCAAGTCAGCATAACGGGAACCCCGCCCACAGGCGTGACGGTAACGCCCACCAGGGCCGCCGTAAATCCCAACGCAACCCGACAAATTACCGCCAATTTGCAACCCGCAGCGGCGGCAAACAGCCCAATCACCTGGTCAACCTCAAACAATTCCATCGCCACGGTTTCAAACACCGGGCTTGTAACCGGACACACCCCCGGCACGGCAATAATAACGGCAACCACCGTAAACAACCACACCGCAACCGTTGAAATGCTCGTCACAACCGACCCCCTTCCAACAAGCGTTACCATCGACAATGAAAGCATCCCCGTAGGAGCAACCCGAACCCTCACCCCAACCATCATGCCCGCAACCGTAACCACAGCGACCCGCGCCGTTTGGTGGAGGTCTTCCCATCCCGGCGTTGCCTCTGTGGACTACAACACCGGCCTGATTACCGCCCATTCAACGGGAACGACCACCATAACGGTATACACGGTAAACGGCCTGACTAACACCGCAATAATCACCGTAACCGCCGCGACGGAAATTCCGCCTACAGGGATTACCATGTCCCAACAAACGGCATCCGTGGCAATGGGCTCAATTTTAAACCTGACCGCTACCGTATCTCCTGCCGGCGCGAATCAAGCCGTAACGTGGTTATCCCTTAACCCGGCGTATGCTGCCGTGAGCCCGACCGGCGCAGTCACCCCCATGTCACCGGGTGTAGCCACCATAGTCGCAACTTCAGCAGCACCGGGGTACAGCCATATAGTCGGTCACGCAGTGATAACAGTAACCGCGCCTGAAATTCAGCCGACAGGGGTTGCTATTTTGCCCCCGACAACGGCAACAGTGGCCGTGGGAGGCACTATACCCCTGGTCGCCTCCGTACAACCTGCCGGCGCGAATCAAAGCGTTACGTGGACATCCAGCAACCCTGCAATTGCCCAAGTGTCACCAACCGGCGTAGTTACCGGAATTTTCCCGGGCCCCGTAGCAATTACAGCCACCACAGCAAACGGTCTGCACACCTCACTGCCGGTAGTAATTGCGGTAGAGTAAAAGCGCGCCAAGCGCGCCGGACAAGACAGTGGACGCTTCTCTGTCTCGCATCAAATCATTCTGACCCTGTGAGCATAGGAGGTGATGGGTATGTATGACCGTGAAAAGCGCGAAGTACAGGAAAATGCCTATTACGAAAATCGCTACGCAACGGAGATGCTGACAGCAGGCAAAATAGACGAGTATATTCACTACTTGAAAATCTCCAGCCAAAAGTTAAAAAGCGGAATGTCCGAAACAGAGATTGATGCCGTACAAAAACGCGCGGAAGAAGCGGCAAAGGTAAAGTGAAAGACAGGGGACGGTTCTTGCAGAACAACACGGCAACGAATAATCACGAAAAAAACAGCATGGCGGCTATCCTTGCCGCCATGCTGTTTTTTGTAGACCGGGAAACTGCTCCCGGCTTCGAGGGAATGTGCCGACTCCGACACATGTCCCCGGTGTTCAATGCGCGCTTGGCGCGCTTTTTTGAAGACCGGGAAACTGCCCCCGGCTTCGAGGGAATGTGCCGACTCCGACACATGTCCCCGGTGTTCAATGCGCGCTTGGCGCGCTTTTTTGAAGCAGTTCCTTAATCTCCTCCTGCCCCTCAATAATTTTTACGAGCAGTGCGTGGGTCGGGTCGGGGTCAGGCGCGGGCGCATCGTCTGTTTGCATTTCCACAGGCTCCACATAAAACGTCTCGGGATTGCATTTCGTGGCAGATTCCAAGGCTTCTCGCGCCGATTCAATCAGCCCGTCACCCTGAAACGGCTTTGCAACAAACCTCCGCGCCCCCAAGGACAACGCTTCAGCAATCACTGCGCGTTGCGAAACCGCGCTGAGCATAATCACGCGTGCATTTGGGTCGTGCGATATGATTTTGCCCAAGGCTTCAATTCCGTCCATGCGCGGCATCACGATGTTCAAAATTACAAGGTCGGGGCTTAGCTCCTTGAATTTTTCCACGCCCTCCTCGCCGTTTTCGGCCTCACCGACAATTTCAAATCCCGCTTTGCCCAAAACATCCCTGCACATCATGCGCAAAAATGCGGCATCGTCCACCAATAACACTTTTTTCCCCGCACTTTTCGTCATTCGTTGAGCGCACAAATCGCCATTAGAAATCCGTCGCCCGCGTTCCTTTCTTCGATTTTTCACACTTGAATCCTCCTCTTTTTCTAAATTTTTAATTTTCCCTGCCAACTTTTCAATAATGCCGTCCATGCGAAGTTTCTCGCAAATCAACGCGCTGTACCTCTTGCGGCACACGTCGGCAAGCGCGCCGCCTGCGAGCATTTCCCCGATTTCGCTCAACCTAAAGCCGAACTCCTTAAATTCCAAAATTCGGTTGACCTGTGCCGCTTGGTCTATCGTGTAGTAGCGATAGCCCGAATCGCGGTCGGTGTGCTTTGGCTTCAAAAGCCCGATTTCGTCGTAATACCGCAATGTATCGGCAGAAATGCCCAATATTTTCGACAATTTGCCCACCGTGTAAAATTCGCTCACCGCATTCACCTCCTCATACTTTTCGCCATTCGTTGAGCGCACAAATCGCCATCAAAAATTCGCCGCCCGCGTTCCTCTCGTTCATTTTTCACACTTACTCTTCCGAGGACGCATCAATGATTTCAGACACGGAAAAGCATCAAGAACACTGTAAACCATGGAGCAACTCCAAAGTCAAGAGATTTTTCGTTTGCGTAAAAAGGACCTTGCGGGAAGTGCCTTGCGGTCCGTCGTGTGCGGCAAAATAACCGCGCAGGACTGCAAAAACAAAGGTCACCCACCCCGTACCGTCGCAGTTACCGCCCCGCTATCCAAAAAAAGAAGCCGCTTCACTCTTCGCGAAGCGACTTCTTTTTTATGGACCGGGAAACTGCTCCCGGCACCGAGAACACGTGTCGCCCCGCGACACATGCCCCCGGCACCCACTGCGCGCTTGGCGCGCTACATCATTCCCATTCCGCCGCCGGGGGGCATTGGGGGTTCGGGTTCTTTTATGTCGGTTACTACGGCTTCGGTTGTCAGCAAGGTTGCGGCTACGGAGGTGGCGTTTTGCAGGGCGGTGCGGGCTACTTTTGTTGGGTCGATTATGCCCGCTGTTACCATGTTTACGAAGGATTCCGAAAGGGCGTCGAAGCCGGTGCCTTTTTCTTTTTCTTTCATCGCGTTTACGATTACCGCGCCTTCGAGTCCTGCGTTGTCAACGATTTGACGGACGGGGGATTCCAGGGATTTCAGGACGATTTCCGCACCGGTTTTTTCGTCGCCTGTCAGGGACGCCGTTACTTTTTTCACGTCGGGGAGAGCGTGGATGTACGCGCTCCCGCCGCCGCTGATTATGCCTTCTTCTACTGCCGCGCGGGTTGCCGCGAGGGCGTCTTCCATGCGGTGCTTTTTCTCTTTCAGCTCGGTTTCGGTTGCCGCGCCTACTTTTATTACGGCTACGCCGCCTGCCATTTTGGCCAAGCGTTCTTGGAGCTTTTCCTTGTCGAATTCGCTGGTGGTTTCTTCGATTTGGGCTTTGATTTGCACCACGCGCGCGTCGATGTCGGATTTTTCGCCGGCTCCGTCGATTACGATTGTGTTTTCTTTGTCGATTCGTACGGATTTTGCGCGACCAAGGTCGCCCACTTCGATTTCTTTAAGCTCGAGGCCGACTTCGGAGGAAATTACTTTTCCGCCCGTTAAAATCGCGATATCTTCAAGCATTGCCTTGCGGCGGTCGCCGAATCCGGGGGCTTTTACAGCGGCAACGTTGAATACGCCGCGCAATTTGTTTAAAACGAGGGTCGTGAGTGCTTCGCCTTCGACGTCTTCGGCGATTATTAAAAGTTTTGCGCCCATTTGTACTATCTGTTCCAAAATCGGCAAGATATCCGCAACTGTTGAGATTTTTTTGTCTGTAATCAAAATGTAGGGGCTGTCGAGATTCGCGACCATTTTTTCCATGTCGGTACACATGTACGCGGAAAGATAGCCGCGGTCGAACTGCATTCCTTCGACGAGTTCAAGCTCGGTGAACATGGTTTTCGATTCCTCGACGGTGATTACGCCGTCGCTGGAAACTTTGTCCATTGCTTCGGCAATCATATCGCCGACTTCTTGCGAGCTTGCGGAAATCGCCGCGACTTTTGCGATGTGATTTTTGCCGTCGATGGCTTGGCTCATGCCTTTAATTGCGTCAACTGCGGTGTCGGTGGCTTTTTGCATTCCGTTGCGCAAAATAATCGGGTTCGCGCCGGCGGCTATGTTTTTCAAACCTTCGCGCACCATTGCTTGCGCAAGGACGATTGCCGTTGTTGTGCCGTCTCCGGCGACGTCGTTCGTTTTTGTCGCGACTTCTTTTACAAGCTGCGCACCCATGTTTTCAAACGGGCATTCCAGCTCGATTTCTTTGGCAATTGTAACGCCGTCGTTTGTGATAAGCGGCGTGCCGTACTTTTTGTCCAAAACAACGTTGCGGCCTTTGGGGCCAAGGGTGATATTTACGGTGTCCGCGAGCTTGTTTACGCCCGCTTCAAGGACGGTTCGTGCATCTATTGCATATTTGATTTGCTTAGCCATGATTACCTCCATGTTTTTCATTTTCTTCAATTTTTTCACCTAGGCTTGCTAATATTTCTTTCAACTCTGCGTTAGCAAACGTCTCTGCTTCTTGCCGTGTAGAAGGCTTCTTAACATCAATAGTATATTTTTTTATCAATAAAATCTTCTCCTATTCCACGCACGCTAAAATATCACTTTGTCTCACAATGATAAATTCATCTTCCCCAAGTTTAACTTCCGTTCCGGCATACTTTGAATAAATCACCTTGTCGCCCGGCTTAACTTCCATTTTAATTTCTTTTCCGTCAACAACGCCGCCGGGGCCGACGGAAACGACTTCGGCTTGTTGTGGTTTTTCCTGTGCGGTTCCGGGCAGAACGATTCCGGACTTGGTTGTTTCTTCCGCTTCGAGCTGTTTAATAACGACTCGGTCGCATAAAGGCTTGAGCTTCATGTAATTCCTCCTGTAAAATTATTAGCACTCCCGCTAGTCGAGTGCTAAAGATAGTTTAATGTTGTCCGAATAATTATGCAACAGCCGTATTTGACCATGTCGCGCCGAAAACAGGCATTTTCGCGCGAAATGCCCGTTGAATTCCACGATTCCTTCACTAAGTTCCTTTTTTTGCAAGTTTGCATGTTTTTATCCATATGATAAAATAAAATGCAGATTTGTTGATGTTTGTGTCACTAACACCAATGATTTGAAAACGATTTGAATATCAAAAAATTTCAGAGGGGGACGAGATGCTCATGGACGAGAAAAAGCTGATTTACGTTGCCGACGACGACTATTCGATTCGCGAGGCACTTAAAACATTTTTGGAAAGCGCGGGGTACGATGTTTTAATTTTTGAAACAGGCGACCACCTGCTTACAGCTTTTGAGAACAAACCGTGCGACCTGGTTATACTCGACGTTATGATGCCGGGTTCCAGCGGGTTTGCAATTTGCAGCGAGCTTCGTACGTTTTCGCACGTACCGATTATCATGCTTACTGCGAGGGATTCCGACCTTGATTATCAAACCGCGATGGACCTCGGAAGCGACGATTTTTTTACAAAGCCTGCCAGCCCGCTTAGCGTTGTGGCGCGGGTTAAGTCGATTTTTCGGCGCGTTGAGTTTGAGAGGGCGGCGGCAATGGCGGGCGCAAAATGAAAACGATTGTCAGGGCGGCTGTCAGAATCAACGGGCTGATTCAAGCCCATATTGTGATGGCGTTTTCGATTCTTATTGTCACCTCATTCGTTATTGTTTCACTTTTGTTTATTCTTTCCGTTAACGCCTACACTGAAGCCGCCGCGATATACGCCCTTAACGTTGCCCGCGCCGAATTTGAAGGAAAAGACGCGCCTCGGCTTGGTCGATTAGCGCGTGTTTTTGCACAAGAACACCGTTTTGTGACGGTTCGTTCCTTTGAAGTTGACGAAAATTATGTACCTGTGACCTACGACTATATAAATTTACCCGCGAATTTTTCCGCCCGCAATTTTGCGGCGCCTCGGCGGATTTCCGTGGATGACTACATGGTTTTTATTACCGCCGTTCCAATAGAGCCGGACGTTGATACGGGTGCCTATGCGGGCGCGGTTATTTTTTACTTGAATGTCGGAAATTTAAACGCGTTTACGGCGGTCATGATACGAATTTTGTTGTTTTTTGTCGCTGTCATTTGGATGCTTGCGACATTTATCGCGGTGGTTATAGCGGATTCTTTATTGAAGCCGCTTCGCCAGTTGCGTGATTTTGTGCGCCAAATCGGGCGCGGAGATTTTACGCCGAACACACAAACTTTTTGGAGCGACGAGTTCAACGAGCTTAACCAAAGTTTAAACATCTCCGCGCTTCGTCTCGACGCATACGATAGCGAACAAAAAGCGTTTTTTCAGAATGTTTCGCATGAATTCCGCACGCCGCTTACGACAATTAAAATGTACGGCGAAGGCATACAAAGCGGCGTTATGGACGGCCCGACCGCGGCGGCAACGATTCTCGAGGCGCAGGCGCGATTGGCCGATATGGTTGACGATATTTTGTACATTGCGCGGCTGGATAATGTTTCGCCGCCGCCAATGGAGGAAATAAATATACGTATAACCGTAAAAGAATGCATCCGACAACAACTCCCCGTTGCGGATGTGCGCGGCATTGAAATACGATATGCATCAAGCGACGAGCCGCTGTTGCTTTATTGCGCGATGAACCACATCGAACGTGCCTTAAATAATTTAATAAGCAACGCCATCCGATTTGCAAAAACAACGGTAAGTGTCGAGTGTTACACCCTCGGCGCGGTTGTGTACGTGCGCGTTTGCGACGACGGTCCCGGCTTCGAGCCCGACGCGATTCCGCATGTTTTCGAGCGTTTTTATCGCGGAAAGGGCGGACTTACGGGCATCGGTTTATCAACGGTAAAATCCATAGTGGATTTGCATGGCGGCATCGCAACCGCCGAAAACGGAGAAAAAAACGGCGCGGTTTTGACGATTAGCATCCCGCGCGCCAAGCGCGCAGCCTTAACCGGGGACACGTTTCGTAAGTGACGCGTTCCTTCGAAGCCGTATACAGTTTAGGAAGGGTAGATTTAATGGCGATTTTATTTTCAACGGAAGAATTCTCACTGCTTAAAAAGGATTTGGTCTTGTTCAAATGCGCGTTAAACAACATGGAAACCCGCGTGGGGACCATCTTGGAGGAGTTCGCAAATTTGCACGAGAACAATCCGATTGAACACGTAAAAGCCCGCGTAAAAACGCCCGAAAGCATCGCGCAAAAGTTGCACAGGCGCGGCTTCGAGCTGACCGCCGAAAACGCCCGCACCCATCTCACGGACATAGCAGGGATTCGATGCATCTGCTCCTACGCGCGGGACATTGGTACAATTGCCGACGTTTTCGTCCGCCAACCCGATATAAAAATCCTAAAAATGCGCGACTATGTATCGGCACCCAAACCGTCGGGCTATCGCAGTTTTCATTTAATAATCGAAGTCCCGATTTATTTAACCGACTCAACCGTACATCTCCCCGTAGAGGTGCAAATTCGCACGCAAGCCATGGACTTTTGGGCATCGTTGGAACACAAAGTACGCTACAAATTCAACAAAGCCATGCCCGAACCGATTAGCCGAAGCCTGTGGGAGTGCGCCGAAAAAATCGCCGAACTTGACAAGGAAATGTTCAAAATTCAAGACATTGCGAGTTTAACGAGACAGAAAAAATAGGCGGTACCGGTACGAGAGAGGAACAGGACGGCGAAAAGTATCACACGTCCAAATTCCGCACCTGTGTCGCAAACTCCTGAATAAATTCGCGGCGCGGCTCGACTTTGTCGCCCATTAGCTGTGTGAAAATCAAATCGGCGGCGATGGCGTCGTCCAGGGAGACGCGGAGGAGGATGCGCCTTTCGGGGTCCATTGTCGTTTCCCAAAGCTGGTCGGCGTCCATTTCGCCCAGACCTTTATATCGTTGAATCGGCTTTAAGCCGTCGCGGCCGATTTCATCGAGGGTGCGTTTCAGCTCGTCGTCGCTGTAGGCGTAATATTCTTTTTTACCCTTTTCGACTTTGTACAGCGGCGGTTGGGCGATATAAATGAAGCCCTCGCTTACAAGTTCGGGCATGAAACGGTACATAAATGTTAGCAGCAGCGTGCGGATATGCGAACCGTCTACGTCGGCGTCGGTCATTATTACGATTTTGTGATAACGGAGCCTTTCGAGGTCGAAATCTTCGTGGATGCCGGTGCCGAAGGCTTTTATCATTGCCTCGATTTCTTTGTTGTCCAAAATTTTATCGAGCCGCGCCTTTTCGACGTTCATTATTTTTCCGCGCAAGGGCAAAATCGCCTGCGTATGCGGGGTGCGGGCGAGTTTCGCGCTGCCGCCCGCGGAGTCACCCTCCACCAGGAAAATTTCGCAAAGCGCGGGGTCTTTTTCGGAACAATCGGAGAGCTTGCCCGGCAAGCGTCCGCCGTCGAAAATCGACTTGCGCCGTACGAGTTCGCGGGCTTTGCGCGCCGCGTCACGCGCACGCGCCGCCATTAGCGACTTTTCGATGATTATTTTGCCGACGGCGGGGTGTTCTTCGAGGAAAAATGTGAGCTGTTCCGATAAAATATGCTCGACGGCGGTTCGCGCTTCGGAGTTGTTTAGCTTCGCCTTTGTTTGCGACTCGAACTGCGGCTCCTCCACTTTTATGCTTATTACTGCCGTCAGACCCTCGCGTACGTCCTCGCTTGAGAGATTTTTTTCGTTCTCCTTGAGCAAATTGAACTTGCGCCCGTAATCGTTAATCGTTCGCGTAAGTCCCGAACGAAAGCCCGTAACATGCGTGCCGCCGTCGGTCGTATTTATATTATTTACGAAGGAATACGTTGTTTCCAAAAAACCGTCGTTGTGTTGCAGGGAAAGCTCGACGAGTACGTTGTCGTGCTTGGCTTCGCAGTAGAAGATTTCGTCGAAAATCGGCGTTTTGTTCTTGTTGATATGCGCGACGAATTCCATTATGCCGCCGTCGTATTTATAGGAACGGGGCGTGCGGGGGTTGGGGCGTTCGTCCCGCAGGTCGATTTTCAGGCCTTTTGTCAGAAATGCCGTTTCCTGCAAGCGTTGTTTCAGGGTGTCGAAATTGTATTCGAGTTCCTCGAAAATTTCCGCGTCGGGCTTGAAGTGAACGAACGTGCCTGTTTCCGTCGTGTCGCCGATGACTTGCAAAGGCGATTCTACCGGGCCGCGCGAAAATTTCATTTCATGCATCTTCTCGCCGTCGTAAACGCGCACGATAAGCCACTCCGACAGCGCGTTTACCGCGCTTGCGCCGACGCCGTGCAAACCGCCCGACACCTTGTAGCCGCCACTGCCGAATTTTCCGCCGGCGTGAAGCACCGTGAAAATAACCTCCACGGCGGGCAGGCCCGTTTGCGCCTGAATTCCTACGGGGATTCCGCGCCCGTTGTCCCTAACGGAAATCGAGTTGTCGGGGTGAATGGTCACGATTATTTCGTCGCAGGCGTCCATCAGGGCTTCGTCAACCGCGTTGTCTACTATTTCGTAGACGAGGTGATGCAGGCCTTTCGCCGCCGTCGAGCCGATGTACATTCCGGGGCGTTTTCGAACGGCCTCGAGGCCTTCGAGGACTTGGATGTTGTCGGCTGTGTATTCTTGGGGGGGGTGATTTTCGGTCATTGTTTTGTACTCCTTTCACCCAAATTATACTCCAAACCCCACAAATACGCAATTCCTGAAAATTTTTCAAAAATGATGATATTAGTGACAGTAACATCATCATTTTTTTTCGCGGGTCGGTGTCCCATCCCGCAAAAAAGAGTCGGCGAGTGTCACTCGCCGACTCTTTTTTTGAACCCCTAACCCGAGAAAAACCGCCCTGTGTTATAATGCAAAACACGAAGGGGCTGGCGGATAATGGACATCATAACAGTAGAAAATTTAACAAAAAAATACGTTACATACAAACGCGGAAGCGGCTTCGGCGAGGCACTCAAAGGGCTTTTCGTGCGCGAAAAAATCGAGGTCACGGCCGTGGACGACATTTCTTTTGCCGTAAAAAGGGGCAGTATTTGCGGGCTAATCGGCCCGAACGGCGCGGGAAAATCGACGACGATAAAAATGCTTTGCGGCACGCTTTATCCGACATCGGGCGCAATAAGCTCTCTGGGCATGAGTCCGTATGCCGCGCGCGAAAGGTATGTACGAAAAATCGGCGCGGTTTTCGGCCAGCGTTCACAGCTTGTTTGGGACATTCCGCCCGTGGACAGTTTTAACATGAACCGCGCAATTTACGGCATCCCCCATGCGGATTACCGCTCGCGCCTTGCGCATCTCGCAGGTCTTTTTGAAATTGAAGAAGTCATGCAAAAGCCGACGCGCGTTCTGTCCCTCGGCGAGCGCATGAAATGCGAATTTATCATGGCGATGCTTCACAATCCCGAAATTGTTTTCCTCGACGAGCCGACAATAGGGCTGGATATTTTGGCAAAAACAAAAATTCGCGAATTCATCCGCGAATTAAACGCCTCCGGCACAACTTTTATTCTAACCACCCACGACCTCGAAGACGTAGGCCAACTCGCCGAACACATAATCATAGTCAACCACGGCAAAGTCGTATTCGATGGGGCAACCGAAAAACTTCACCAATACGTCGGCGAGAAAAAAATAATCGAACTGACCCTAACAAACCCTCTAAACCCCACGATTTTGCACGAAATGAACGTACGACTCTTGCAAAAAAAATCCTCCCACGAAATCGTAATCGAAGTCGACACAGAAAAAACCCCCATCGGAGCATTTATCGAAAATCTGTCACAAAAAATACATTTCGCAGACATTTCAATAAAATCACTGCCAATGGAGGAGATTATCGCGAAAATTTATTCGGATTGAACAACCCGCTACAAATCGCACTAAATCAACTAAACCGCCTAAATCGACTCCAAAAATCGCTTAATTGCCGCGCAAAGGGCATCCGTTGCGTCTTGCAGGTCTTGTTTAAGATGCGTGCAGTTTTTACCGTCTTTGCAAAGCGCGTCGATTTCGCCAACGACTCTGCATATTACCGGAAATCCCAAGTTTGCCGCCGTGCCTTTTAGCGCGTGAGCTGCTTGCGAAAGATTCTTTTCGTCGCCCGCGTCAATTGCGTCGATAACATTGGCAGACATTTTTTCGCCGTCAAATCGACCCAGCAATCGCGCGTAAAGCGACATGTTGCCCATTACGCGCTTTTTTCCGTCTTCGACGTCAATGTCGGGCAAAAATGCTCTGTAATCCATAACAATCCGCTCCTTTAAATCCGTATCAGCTCGGCAATGCTCATTGCGATATTGTCCAAAATGTCGAAAAATTTGTCGTTCAAGTCGTAATATTTTCCGTTCGGTTTTGTAACGGGGTCGTATGCCTCGACGGACTCGCGGTCTTTCCGCGCGACAACGTACGTCGTCACATCGTATGCCGCAAGCATCTCGCAAATGTCCGCGACGGACTTTCCGCTGTGCGTCGGAACATGCGGCGGCGCGTCCGTTATTAAAATGAAGATGGTGCGCGCGGTGCCGTCGTCCCTGCGAGATTTCAGAAGCTCGCAACCCGTTTCAAGCGCGTCGAGAGACGATTCCGGAATATCGCCGCCGTACGTACGCGGAATATTTTTCACCTGCTTTTGGAATTTCGGCACGTCGTCGGTAAAGTTGTACACCGACGGCTTTTCTTTTTCGCCCAAATCGCCGAACCCGATTAAGCCCAGCTTGTACATCGCGCCCTTCGACGCCAAAATATTCGAAAACTCGATGGCGCGGTCTTTCACGCCGTTGATATACGTGTCCATACTGCCCGTTGTGTCGATGATAAACACGACGTTGATTTTATCCGTCGCGCCCGCGCCGCGAATTTCGCGTACGGGAGGAGCGGCGGTTTGTGTGCGGTCAAATTCCGCACGTTCCGTTCGCCCCGTCGCAAGGTCTTTTACGAACACTTCGAAGATATTATTCTCGTCGATTGCGTAAGTTATTTCAATTTGCGTCGTTCCCGTAAGCCCGGAAATTCCGACGGTTCCGATGTATTTTCGCTCTTTTTCAAGCCCCTTTTCCCACTGGAAAACATCAACATTTACGCGACTCGCGCCCGACATCGACGCAAAATTCGAGTCGGAATACTTGCTCGGAATCGGGCTGCCCATAGGAATAATCGCGATGGCTTCGCGCTCCATAGTTTTCAAGTCGCTGACCGCCTCCGTGCCGAAAACCTGCCGCGTAATCTGCCCGACTTTCACGTTCGAATTCGGCAAATGAATCAAATAATTATAAATACTCGCGCCCATAGCGACGGATTTCGCCGGGTCCGTTGCACGATACGGCTCCTTGATAAAGCCCGCAACCATGCGCTTTACCATAGGAATAAGCGTGGACCCGCCAACAAGCACAACCTTAGAAACCTCATCCGCCGCAACATCCGCACGTTTCAACGCTTCCTCTATAATATCCCGCGAACGGTCAACATATTTGCGAATCATCGCCTCAAATTCTTCACGCGTAATCTCCGTGTTCAAATTTTTAGGCACCCCATCAATTATCACCAGCGGATTGATACGTATGGTCGCCTTGTTCGCGCCGGAAAGTTTTACCTTAATAAGCTCGGCTTCCTGCTTTAATTTTTGTGTAACCCGCTTGCGCTCCGCCATATCAAGCGCATCGAAATCCACGCCCGATTCCTTTTCGCACTTAGTTTTCAGCCAGCGCATAAGTTCAAAATCGAAATCATCGCCGCCCAAATTCATATCGCCGACGTCGGACAGTTCTTGAAAAACTTCCTGCCCCTGCTCGTCCAACGAAACCCGAAGCACGCAGGCATCAAAAGTACCGCCGCCGAGGTCATAAACAAGCAACGTTTGCGCATAGCTTTGCCGATATCCGTACTCAATCGCGGCGGCAAGCGGCTCGCTGAGGAGATAAACATTTTTAAAGCCCGCAAGCTCTCCCGCCTGTTTTGTCGCGAAAATCTGCCTGTCGTTAAAATACGCGGGATGCGTAATAACAACTTCGTCAAACTTTTCGCCCGCCTGTTCCTCCGCGGCCTTTTTCAATTTCGCCAAAATTTCCGCCGAAATTTCCTCCGGCGTTTTTTCAATCTCGCCGATGTTAATTTTCTCCCCGCCGCCCATCATGCGTTTCACGGAAATCACGGTGCTTTCGGGATAAATTATCGCGCCCGCCTTGGCCTCCATCCCGACAATCACACCATCCTCGTGAAAACACACCGCCGATGGCAAAATCTCATCCGTCCCGTCCAGCCGAACGACGTCTAAAGAATCCTTCTTGTCGTTGTAGATAATCGCCGCCGAGTTCGTCGTTCCCAAGTCGATACCTAAGTAGCCCATGGTTGACCTCCGTTTAATTTATTTAATTACTGTGAAAATTAATTTAAACGAACACTTGGTGTCACCCTTCATCCAACTTCAAAACATTCATAAATGCCTGTTGCGGCACTTCGACAGAGCCGATGCTTCTCATGCGCTTTTTGCCCTCTTTTTGCTTTTCGAGGAGTTTTTTCTTGCGGGTGATGTCGCCGCCGTAGCATTTCGAAAGTACGTCTTTGCGAAGCGCGCCGATTGTTTCCCGTGCGACGATTTTGCTGCCGATACAGGCTTGAATCGGGATTTCGAATTGATGCTTGGGGATTTCTTTTTTGAGCTTTTCTGCCATGCGCCGCCCGCGTTCTTCGGCAGTTTTTTTGAACACAATGAACGACAGCGCGTCAACGGGTTCGTGATGCACCATGATGTCGAGTTTTACGAGGTCGGATTTTTGGTAGCCGAGGAGGTCGTAATCGAAGGAGGCGTAGCCGCGACTGCGCGATTTCAGGGTGTCGAAGAAATCGTAAATGATTTCGTTAAGCGGCAGTTCGTAGCGGAGAATCGCACGGTTTTCGATGTATTCCATGCCGATATACACGCCGCGCCGCTCTTGACACAGCTCCATTACGGGGCCGATGTAATCCGTCGGAAGCATTACTTCCGCTTTGACAATCGGCTCCTCCATGAAGTCTATGCGTGACGGGTCGGGCATGTCGGCGGGGTTTGAAAGCTCGATAATTTCGCCGTTGGTTTGATGGACTTTGTAGATTACCGACGGCGCGGTTGTGATTAAATCGAGGTTATATTCGCGCTCGAGGCGTTCTTGGATTATTTCAAGATGAAGGAGACCGAGGAAACCGCAACGGAATCCGAAGCCCAGCGCGACCGATGTTTCCGGCTCGAATTGCAGCGAGGCGTCGTTGAGTTGCAGTTTGTCGAGGGAATCGCGCAAGTCGGTGTAGCGTGCGCCGTCGGCGGGGAAAATTCCGCAGTAAACCATTGGATTGACTTTTTTGTAGCCCGGGAAGGGTTCGGCGGTTTGGCGGCCTACTTCGGTTACGGTGTCGCCGATTGAGGTGTCCCGCACGTTTTTTATTGACGCGGTGATATAGCCTACTTCGCCCGCTTTAAGCGACTCCGACGGGATAAATTTGCCCGGCCCGAAGTAGCCGGCTTCAACGATTTCGAATTTCTTGTCCGTCGCCATAAAATATGCCTGCGTGCCTTTTTTTATTACGCCGTCAATCACGCGGATGAAGACGATTACGCCCTTGTATGCGTCGAAAACGGAGTCGAAAATAAGTGCCTTCAGCGGCGCGTCGGGGTCGCCGACGGGCGCGGGAATCGCCGAAACAACCTTGTCGAAGACATGCTGTATGTTCAGCGAATTTTTTGCGGAAATAAGCGGCGCGTCGGACGCGTCGAGGCCGATTACGCTCTCGATTTCGTCTTTCGTGCGCTCGGGGTCGGCGGAGACGAGGTCGATTTTGTTGATAACCGGCACAACTTCGAGGCTGTTATCCAAAGCGAGATATACATTCGCAAGGGTTTGCGCCTCAATACCCTGCGCCGCGTCAACAATAAGCACCGCGCCCTCGCACGCCGCAAGCGACCGCGAGACTTCGTATGTGAAGTCAACGTGACCGGGTGTGTCTATCAAATTTAAAATATACTCCTCGCCATTGGGGGCGTTATAAACAAGCCGCACGGATTGCGCTTTAATCGTAATTCCGCGTTCGCGTTCTAAGTCCATGTTGTCTAAAACTTGGGACTGCATTTCGCGCTTGGTTAGCACTCCCGCGAGTTCGATTAAGCGGTCCGCAAGCGTGGATTTTCCGTGGTCGATGTGCGCTATGATGCAGAAGTTTCTGATGTTTTTCATGTGTTCCTCCGTTTTTCAAAATACATATCCCGTGTGAGCCCGTAATGTACGATATCGCGGAAAGTTCCCTTGATTTTTTCTTTTTGCGGGGAAAGCCCCTCGCGTTGCATGGCGCATTTTTCCATCACGCGCCCGCTTCCCTCGTTGCCGACATAGTGTTCCGATTCGACACGGTTTAGCTCCAGTTTTTCGAAGCACAGCGCGAGGACGGCGGAAAGGGCTTCCGACATGTATCCCTGCCCCCAAAATGCGCGGTTCAGCACATAGCCGAATGTTGCTTTTTCGTGCTCGGGGAGCATACGCAAATCAATGCATCCGATGCATTTTCCTTCGCGCTCAATCGCGAAAAAGCCCGGCCGCGACCAGTAGTAATTTACGATTGCCACTTTTGCGTCGTCTGCGGTTTTTAGGCCTTCCCACACGAGAAATTCCAATGTTTCCGCGTCGCTGCCGTATTCGAAAACATCCTCCGCGTCGGTTTTGCGAAATTTTCGCAGGGTTAGGCGCGGAGTGCTCAGGGTTTCGTTGTCGTATAGGATTTCTTTATAATTTTCGACCATTTCATACCCTCGATTTCATACCCCGATTACGCGGAAATAATACGTTCGAAATTCCAAAAAACAACTGTGATAATCAAGATTATATCAAACACACAAAAATTTTTCAAAATTTCATCAAAAAATGATTCGGAAAAAATGCCTTGTAAATTCCCAAAGCGTTAGGATATCCCGGTTCGAGGCAATGCGAATCGTTGACAATTTGCGCATTGTTGTGATATTTTTAAAAAAATCGAAGAAAGGAACGCGGGCGACGAATTTCTAATGGCGATTTGTGGGCCCGGCGAATGGCGAAACGAATGAGATAATTTTCTTGCTGAAATTTATGCACGGCGTAAGCGGCTTGCCCGCTTGTTTTGTTGTGCGATAGCAAGAAAGTTGTCGGTTTTGACTCGCCTGCATGGAGTTTTTTTTCCTTTTGTATTTGTGAGCCGCGACTTTCTTGCGGCTTATTTTTATGGGGCGGGAAGCGGCCTCGGCTTCGGGGGAATGCGTCGCCGCGACACATGTCCTCGGTGCCCAATGCGCGCTTGGCGCGCAAATGCTCAAGGAGGGACGAAATGCAAATAAATATTTCAAACTTAACCTTTGCCTACGACGGCACGTATGACAATATTTTCGAAGACGTAAGTTTTCAGCTCGACACCGACTGGAAGCTCGGTTTTACGGGCAGAAACGGGCGCGGGAAAACGACTTTTTTGAATTTACTTTTGGGGAAATACGAATACACGGGGAAAATTTCCACAGGAGTAAAGTTCGATTATTTCCCCGCGACCATGCCGCGAGAGGGGCAGAGTTGGATTACCCGACGCGTGATTGATGGGGTGTGTCGGGGATTTGAGGAGTGGGAATTGCTTCGCGAGATGTCGCTTTTGGATATTCCCGAGGAAGTCCTCGCGCGGCCGTTTGGTACGCTTTCAAACGGCGAGCAGACGAAAATTTTGCTTGCCGCACTTTTTTTGAAGGAGAATAATTTTTTGCTTATTGACGAGCCGACGAATCATTTGGACGCGCATGGGCGGCGGCTTGTCAGTCGCTATTTGTCGGGCAAAAAGGGGTTTATTCTTGTGTCGCACGACCGCGCTTTTTTGGACGGATGCATCGACCATGTTTTGTCCATAAACCGCGCGAATATCGAGGTGCAACGCGGGAATTTTTCGTCTTGGCTCGCAAACAAGGAGCTGCGCGACAGCTTCGAACTTGCGGAAAACGCCAAGCTGAAAAAGGAGATAAAACGCCTGCAAACAGCGGCGCGACAGAGTTCGCGATTCGCCGACAAAGCCGAAACCGCCAAAATGGGCAAAGGCGCGGCGGCGGCACGAAAAAAAGGGCATGTGACCACCGGCTCGAAGGAGTATCAGGCGAAAAAATCGCTGAAAATGCAACAACGCCGCAAGAATCTCGAACGCCGCCAAGACAGCGCGATTGAGGAAAAATCTGCGCTTTTAAAAAATCTCGACAATGCCGACGCGTTGAAAATTTCGCAGTTGCCGCTTCATACGGGTCGGTTTGTCGGGCTTCGCGATGTTGCGATTTCATATGGCGAAAACGGCGCAAACGGCGGAAACAGCGCAAAAGTTGTCTGCCGCGACGTGAATTTCACCATCGAACGCGGCGACCGAATCGCACTTTGCGGCAAAAACGGCTCGGGAAAATCGAGCATTTTGAAGCTGATAATCGGGGGGGGCGAGGGCGGGCGCGGCGGCGAATCTCACGAAAACATGACCTCTACAGGCGAAATCACAAAAGCATCCGGCCTGAAAATTTCCTACGTATCGCAGGACACATCGCATCTCGCCGGAAACCTCACCGACTTCGCTTCTGAAAACAACATCGACGAGAGCCTCTTTAAATCCATTTTGCACAAACTCGATTTCTCTCGCGTGCAATTCGAAAAAGACATGCAAACCTTCAGCGGCGGGCAAAAAAAGAAGACACTTTTGGCCAAAAGTTTATGCGAAAAAGCGCATTTGCTAATCTGGGACGAGCCGCTGAATTTCGTCGATATCCTATCGCGAATGCAAATCGAGGAGCTTCTTGTCTCACACGCGCCAACAATTCTGTTCGTCGAACACGACACCGTTTTTTGCGAAAAAATTGCAACAAAACGCATACAGATGTAGTGTTCCATTAGCCCATAAAAAAAAGAGTCGGCGAGTGACACTCGCCGACTCTTTTTTGCAAAATTAAAAAAGCGCGCTTTTCTGCACAATTCCTTAACAATTTTATTATGAAATGTTACAAATTTTGTCTTGCTAATGTCTGCCGCATATGTTATATATCCTAAAAATACATGAAAGAAAGGAACGGTCTAATGAAAAAGACAGGAAAGTTCTTTGCATTTGTTTTAGCTTTTGCACTACTTATTGCCTCCGTGCCGGTTTTGCACGCGGTTGCGGCGGAGGATGTTTTCACGGCAACACTTATGGGACAGCTTGACGCGGATGTCAGTGACGCTGTTGAGGAATGGGGAATCGGCGACCTTGAAGACGCGTCGGTTGATTTTTCAATCGGTCAGGAAGCCATTATTTCCATGACTTTCGCCGAACCCATCAAATTTACAGGCAACTGGACAGGTATCGGGACGAATATCCCCGTACTTTCCGACGCCGACGCCGAATCTACAAACGCGGTAATTACGGCCTTCGTCGTTGACGGAAACGACCTCGGCTCGCGTGAAGTTCCCCTTATCGACCGCGACGAAGCGGGCTATCTTACAATTGATATCGCGCGGCAATGGGGCGGCGATTACGATGCGTATGACCTTGCGGGAATGGATCCGTTTTCTTCGATTGAAATCACGTTTATCGTAAACAACATGCCCACAGGCGTTGAAGATGGCGGCGCGGAGCCGGAAATTGCCGTCGGCGGCGATGTAATGGGCGGAAACGCTTGGATCGGCGGAACTTTTTGGTCCGACGAAGAAGGCGAATACTATTGGGTTGAATACCCCGAACAAAGTGTACCCTTCGAAGTCGGCTATCCCTTCACCGTTGTTTTAGATTTCAGCCCCGGCACAAACACCCACGACGAAGCGAGTTTCGGCTATATCTCCGTTGTCCAAACCGATTTGGACCAACCCGCCGGGCTTTTCGACGTATTTGTTCACAGTATAACAACGGACGGAAATGCCGTGCGTTTCGAGCCGGATTATGCCGAAGTCGGGCATGAAAGAGGCATTCGTATTCCGATGACAAATGTTTGGTCCGACACGCCCATGGTGGACGGACCGCACAGAATCGGCGAATTCTCGCGCCTTGAAGTAACCCTTGCGCTTGTAATGTACGGCGACCCCGCGCCCGTTTTCGCGGAGCCGATTACCGCCGATATTGACACAGGCGACACCGACCCCGCCCCCGAGCCGAGCGTTGACGCAGTCGAAGACGCAACCGACGCGACGGCTGACGGAGGAGGCCCCGGCATTATTATCATCGTCATAGTTGCGGTACTCGCAATCGGCGTCGTCTTGTTCCTCGTAATGAAAAAGAAATAAGCGCGCCAAGCGCGCACTGGACACCGGGGACATGTGTCGGCGGCGACGCATTCCCTCGAAGCCGGGAACAGTTTCCCTGTCCAAAAATAAAATGCTGCACCATAAGGGGTGGAGACTTTGTCTAACACAGTACGTCCTTCCCGCGAGAGGGCCATGATGTTTGCTTTGCGATTAAGCATCTTCGTGGCCTTTGTCGCGGCTTTTATTCCCGCGATTAACCCGGCGCGTGTAAGCGAGCTTATAAACAGTAACGACTCGCTTTTTACAAACATGGTTTCGTTTGATTCGATTACGTCCGGCTTTGGTCGGGCGTTGAATCAAAACTGGGTTGAACCAAGCACACTTACGATAATTTTCGTCGGCGCGATTATTTGCGGCGTTGGAATCGCGCTTCTTGGCGCGGCGTTTTGCCTAAGCCTCGGCAACGCGAAGCTGCGCAGGCTAGGCGTAATTTTTGTGCCGATTGCGTCCGTTTTGGGCTTTGGCGGAACAACGATTCTGCGCCTTACCTACGGTATCCTAAGCAACTCGCCGCGCGTGGAAATGGTGCAACCCGTTATGCCGAACGGAAATTTGATTTTTTACGGGATTTTCGCGGTGGTTTTGGCTATTTCGGTCGCGACATGGTTTTCGCTTCCCAAGCCCGTTGCGGGCGAAAAATATGAACTGGACCCGAAGTATCGTTTGTTTTTGATGATACTGCCGTTTCTGGTTCTTATTTTTTTATTCGCCTACTTGCCGCTTTGGGGCTGGCGATTGTCCTTTTTCGATTTTCGGCCCGGTTTCGAATTGTCGATGGACGATTTTGTGGGGCTTCAATGGCTTACGTTCCTGTTTGAAAATCCCGCAACGCGAAACCGTATCGGCCAGGTGCTTACAAACACGCTTGCAATGAGCGGAATCGGTCTCGCGACCGCATGGCTTCCGATGATGTTCGCCATTTTCCTTTCGGAAATGCGCACTAAAAAGCTGAAACGCAGTGTGCAAACCCTTACAACAATCCCGAACTTTATAAGCTGGGTGCTTGTTTACAGCGTTGCCTTCGCGATATTTTCGACGGAGGGCTTCTTCAGCTGGATGCTTATGTCGCTCGGTATCATCGAAGAAGGCACAAACTGGCTTATGAGCGGCGACCATGTTTGGATAAAAATGTGGGCGTGGGGGACGTGGAAAGGGCTTGGCTGGGGCGCGATAATTTATCTCGCCGCCATCGCCGGAATCGACCAAGAGCTTTACGAAGCCGCCGAAGTTGACGGCGCGGGCCGCTTTAGAAAAATGTGGCACATAACCGTACCCGGGCTTATGACAACGTTCTTCGTACTGCTGCTTCTGGGAATTTCAAACATTTTGAACAGCGGCATCGAGCAGTATCTCGTGTTCTCAAACCCAATGACGGAGCCGACAATCGAGGTTTTGGACCTTTATGTCTACAACCTCGGCATTGCGCAGGGCGATAATATCGCGATGGCGACCCTCGTCGGCATGTTGAAATCCGTGATAAGCATTATTTTGCTGTTCACGGCAAACGGGGCATCCAAAATATTAAGGGGTGAGAGCATTGTTTAAAGACAGAGGTGTGAGGCTTACCGCGGGCGACTATGTTTTTTACACGCTTAACGGTTTAGTGTTTTTCATATTTACAATACTTTGCGTCTTTCCGTTTTACTACCTTTTTATCAACACAATAAGCGATAACGCCCTTGTTGCCGCGGGGCAAATAAATTTCATCCCGCGCGGCATTCACATCCAAAACTATGTAAGCATTTTCAATGTACCGGACATCGGGCAAGCCTTGTATATCACGACAATGCGTACCGTTATAGGCACGGCGATAATGGTGCTTGCCTCCGGCTTTGTCGGGTATCTTGTCACGCAACAGAAAATGCTTATGCGCAAGTGGGTTTATCGTTTTATCATCGTCACGATGTACTTTAACGCGGGGCTGATTCCGTGGTTTTTAAACATGTCGATGCTTGGGCTTACAAATAATTTTTGGGGCTATGTAATTCCGCTTATTGTCCAGCCCTTTAACATCATCCTTGTAAAGACATATGTAGAATCACTCCCCGCCGAAATGGAAGAAAGCGCGCTAATCGACGGCGCGGGTTATTTTACGGTTTACAGAAAAATAATCCTGCCGCTTTGCAAACCGATTTTGGCAACGATAGGTATTTTCGGCGCGGTTGGGCATTGGAACTCGCTTATGGATTCGATGATTCTCATGCTTGGCGAACCCCGCCTTTACACGCTCCAACACCGCCTGTGGATTTATCTCGACCAAGCCTCCGACATCGGCAGGCTCATGGGCGGCAGAATGACCGCCGCCGAGCTTGATATGCTGATGAGCGCGCGAAATGTTTCGCTTACCGTCGCGATGGTAAGTATTGTCCCAATTCTGCTTGTGTACCCGTTTATGCAACGGTATTTTCAGAAGGGGATTATGCTTGGTGCTATTAAGGGGTAAAAAAACGATGCGCAACACGCCCTAATAGGATTTGCGTTTTATTTAAGCAGAGGAGCGGGATACATTTGAAAAATATATGGGGATTGACAACGAAATAATGTTCGGTTATGCTGTGTGTGAGTTAAGAGGCGACACCTTCTAACGCCGTCTTTAGCAAGCGTCCCTATATGACAAACGGTAGCCCCGTCCCTGCGTAATAAACGCCTCTGAAATTGTCAGGCTTTTTCGGTCGACATCTTGAAGCTCACCCTGTAACAACATAGGGAACAATGCCCGCTTTCTTGCACAATGAATTCATTCGCGCGAAGGTGCATGGGGCAAAGTTCCGATTCGGACGTCCGAA
>JGI24703J35330_11748655_pt1 | contig 23777 bp, 25 predicted proteins | sample TergutNt197P1_FD_35330 | JGI IMG/M metagenome (IMG submission 35330)
ATGTCTTAAACAGTCTGCCTGAAAATATTTTAAGCCAAATGGACAAGGCTGATGACTGTAAAAAATTTATCGACCCACAAAAATGCTGGACCGGTTGTGGGGGGTATGATATTCGTATAGGAACTAGGCATTACCAAAAATGCCTTATAAACTGCTTTTTACTTCCTGTAAATAATGACAATTTTCCGTTTTTACTCAAAATTATTGAGAACGAAGCAAAAGAGCGAAACGCTGTAGAGGCATGACGGAGGGGTTATGATATGAATTTTGCTAACAAACGCGCTATCATCACAGGTGGCGCAAATGGAATCGGACGGTGCATTGCCGAAGCCTTCCTTCGTGAAGGTGTAGCGGTCACAATTATTGACATCGACAATCGCCCTCTTGAAGGCGCGGACTTTTTCCACGGTGATATTGCTGAAAAGGAAGTGTTGGAGCGGTTTGTTGACTCTCTGGGCAAGCCTGTGGACTTCCTAATCAACAACGCCTGCATTGGACGCGGCGGTCTGCTGTCCGGCTGTTCATATGAGGATTTTGAGTATGTTCAGCGCGTGGGCGTGACTGCGCCATTTTATCTTACGCAGCTTCTCATGCAGAAAAACCTGCTTGCGCCAAATGCTTCCATCGTGAATATATCCTCCACCCGGGCAAACCAATCTCAGCCTAACACAGAGGCGTACACTGCGACAAAAGGCGGCATTTCCGCTTTGACCCATGCTATGGCGGTAAGCCTTGCCGGAAAAGCACGGGTTAATGCTATCAGCCCCGGCTGGATTGATACTCAGGTTGCATGGCCGAGCAGCTCGCAAAGCGAGCGACCAGGCACCGGCAGTACATTCGAGGGAGCAGATGCTACCCAGCACCCTGCCGGGCGAGTTGGAGTGTCGGCGGACATTGCCGATATGGTGCTGTTCCTATGCAGCAACAAAGCAGGTTTTATCACAGGTGAAAACATCACTATAGACGGCGGCATGAGCCGTTTGATGGTATATCATAACGACCACGGTTGGAAACGGGAGGAATAAGCCAATGAACGATATAATCCGCAAACGTAAATCCATAAGAAAGTACGACCCTGTGCCTCTCGATACGGGGACTGTGATACATTAAACGACAGAGGCGGCGCAAAAGCCGCTTCTTTTGTTTTTACGGCATTATAAAACCGCCACAGGCACTGGCGGTTGTCGTTAAGCGGCTATTATATAAATCTCTACTTGATAAACCAGCGTAGTTGTGCGGTTCCTTGCCTCCACTCCTCTTAGAAATTTGATTCTTCTGTTTGATACATAATATATGAATGCTGGGTGCGCTTGCGCGAATTTTCACGCCATACTTGCTGCCGTGTTTTACCAGAATGGGGGGTTCGAGTTTCATTTCGTCGGTGGCGGGGGTTACGATGCCATAACCCTTGCGGCGTACCTCTTCGAGTGCATTGCGGATTTTATCAAATTCGCGTTTGGCCTCGGCAAGGACTTTTATTGTAGAAATCAGTTGATATTCGCCGGCAATGTCCATGCCGGTGGTTTCGGAGAGGATGCGGTAGAACAAGGATTCGTCCACGGCGAGTTCTATGTGAACCGTGCCTTCGCCAAGGGCAATATGTTCGAGATGTGCCTTTTTCACATGTTCGTTTTCTTCAAGTGCAGAGATGTGGTTGCGCATTTCGCGAAGCTTGCCCACGCCGGTTACCATGCCTTTTACCGCGCCAATGAAGCTTTGTTTCAGCCAGTGTTCGAGGGGTAGTGTTTCAATCCAGCGGGGGTAGTTTACACGTATTTCGCGCACGGGGAATTCGTACAAAACGCGCTCGATTACGGCGTGGATGTCTTCGATTTTAAGCTGGGCGCAGTTCATGGCCATTACGGGTGCGGCGTATTTTTCAGAAAGTTCGTCGCGCAGTTTCTCTGCTTCGGGTGAAAATGGTGATGCAGTGTTAAGCAGTACTACAAAGGGTTTATTTATGCCTTTAAGCTCGCGAATTACACGTTCTTCAGCATCTATGTAGTCTTCTCGCGGGATTTCTGCCACACTGCCGTCCGTTGTTACAACAATCCCTATAGTCGAGTGGTCGTTGATTACTTTTCGCGTACCCATTTCGGCGGCTTCTGCAAATGGGATTCTGTCCTCAGACCAGGGCGTGGAAACCATTCGAGTTTCACCGCTGTCATTATCAAGATGGCCTGTCGCGCCCGGCACAAGGTAGCCCACGCAGTCAATCATGCGCACTTTAAACGTTGCCGCGTCATCAAGCCGAATTTCCACCGCTTCGTTGGGCACAAATTTGGGCTCGGTTGTCATTATTGTGCGGCCTGCCGCGCTTTGCGGCAGTTCGTCCGTTGCACGCTCTTTGCTGTAGCCATTCTCAATGTTGGGAATTACAAGCAAATCCATAAAGCGTTTGATAAATGTGCTTTTCCCCGTACGAACAGGGCCCACAACCCCTATGTAGATGTCTCCTTTTGTGCGCTCTGCGATGTCTTTGTAAAGATGTTGGTAGTCCATAAAAATCCTCCTTTTGGAAAAAATGTACCGACAAATTGAAAATGTATCGGTACAATAATTATATGCAAAGGAAGGGATTTTATGCGGCAAATTTGCAACCCAAGTATAAATATGGTAGAATGCCTGCCGTGCGACATTCCCTGAGAAAAAGTCGCAAAAACCTTGCGCATTTTCAGAATGCGCCACAGACCGGGAGGTGCAACAAATGAACAGGTATGAATTGGGCGTGATTGTAAGAGCCGACCTTGAAGAGGAAGCTTTTCGCGCAGAGATGGAACGTGTAAAAGGGTTTATCGACCGTTTTGGCGGCACCATTGAAAAGATTGACGAGTGGGGACGCCGCAAACTTGCGTATCCAATCACAAAACTTACAGAGGGCATGTACACCTTTATCACCTATCAGGCAGAGGGAAATACGCCAAAAGATGTTGAAGGGCGTATGCGCTTGCAAGAAAATATTTTGCGTTTCCTTACGATTCGCCTAGACGAAACCGAGACGCTTGCGGCAGAGATTAAAACCGCAGAGCCGGCAGAAGTTAAACAGCCGGAAAAGGCAATGCCGGAATCCGTCGAGGCTGATGCTGAAACGGATAAGTAGGAAAGTGAGGGTCGCATGAATAAAGTAATTTTGGTGGGACGTTTAACAAAAGACCCCGAAATCCGATATTCCCAAAGCGCGGAACCCATGTGTATTTCAAAATTTACACTTGCGGTAAACAAGCGTTTTAAAAGAGAAGGCGAACCCGATGCCGATTTTATTCTTTGCACGGCGTTTCGGCGCACTGCAGAATTTATGGAGCGGTTTATTAAAAGGGGAATGATGGTTTCCGTATGCGGAAGCCTTAATGTTCGCACCTTCGATGATAATACGGGGCAACGGAAATGGATTACAGAAGTAAACTGTGACGAGGTGAATTTTGCCGAAAGCCGCGAAGCATACGAGGCGCGCATGGCAAAAAGCGGCGGAGATTATTCTTCTGCGCCCGCACCACCCTCTGCCCCCGAGCCCGAGGGCTTTGCCGCAATTACGCAAAGCATAGACGAAGACGACGATTTACCCTTTTAACGAATGTTTTTTCTTTTTTTTCGATGAGTCGCGTGCCGCAACAGGGCATTGCCCCGCTGGCGGCACATAATAGGAGGCACAAAATATGATGCAAAAAAGACGCGGCAGACGCAAAAAACGTGTTTGCCAATTCTGCGTAGACAAAGTATCTTCCATAGACTACAAAGATATCGCTAAACTTCGCAAATACGTTTCCGAACGCGGCAAAATTCTTCCCCGTCGCGTTTCAGGCAACTGCGCGAAACACCAACGCGCAATGACAATGAACGTAAAACGCGCCAGACATATGGCTTTGATGGTTTATACGCAAGAATAAATTCATTTTTTAAAAGACAACCCCCGAAGGTGAATACACATGGCGACCTCTGAAAACCCGCTTTGGGTAGCGGCGCGCAGACGCCCAAATGGGGGTTTTCGGAGGTTGCCACATGATTATTGTAATCGGCGGTGGTCACGCGGGTTGCGAGGCGGCATTGGCGGCGGCACGAATGGGGCGAGAGGTTACACTTTTCGCGCTTAGTCTGGATTCGATTGCGCTAATGCCGTGCAACCCATGTATCGGCGGCAGCGCGAAGGGTCATCTTGTTCGCGAAATTGACGCGCTTGGCGGCCAAATGGGAAAGGCAATTGATGCAACGTTTATTCAAAGCAGAATGTTAAACACCGCAAAAGGCCCTGCGGTGTATTCTTTGCGTGCGCAGGCGGATAAAAAACGGTATATGGAGTACATGAAACGGGTGCTCGAAAGCGAACCCAATATATCCTTGCGTGAGGGCGAAATAGTGGAGCTTTTAACTTCCCCCCTTCCCAAGGGAAAAAAAATCACAGGCGTCCGAACGGAATCGGGCGCAGTAATTTTGTGCGAAGCGGTGATTGTTTGCACGGGGACGTATTTGAATGCGCGATGTTTGTATGGCGAAACGATTACGCACACGGGCCCCGGCGGGTTAAGAAACGCCACGGGGCTTAGTGACAGCCTAAAAAACCTTGGATTCACCTTGCAAAGGTTTAAAACGGGAACCCCCGCCAGAATCCACAGCAGAAGCATTGATTTCTCTAAAATGACGGAGCAACCCGGCGATGAAAAAATCGTGCCTTTTTCCTTTGAAACAGACCCCGCCGAGTTAACACGGCGGCAAGTTTCCTGCCACCTGACATACACAACGCCTAAAACACACGAGATGATTCGTGCGTCCATTCACAGGTCGGCAATGTACAGCGGGCTGATTCAGGCTACCGGCACACGTTACTGCCCGTCAATCGAAGACAAAATTGTACGTTTTGCCGATAAAAACCGTCACCCCGTTTTCATCGAGCCTGAGGGCGAAAGCACTTTGGAAATGTATGTTCAGGGCATGAGTAGCGCGTTGCCCGAGGATGTTCAGCGTGAAGTTTACAAATCAATACCAGGCCTTGAAAACTGCGAAATAATGCGCGTTGCCTACGCAATCGAATACGACTGCATAGACGCAACGCAACTTACGCTTAACCTTGAAGCAAAGCATGTAAACGGATTGTTTTTTGCAGGGCAAATAAATGGCTCGTCGGGTTACGAAGAAGCCGCCGCACAAGGCCTTATTGCGGGGATTTCTGCCGCCGGCGGCAAAGCGGAAATTTCGCGTGCCGACGGTTACATCGGCGTACTTATAGATGACCTTGTAACCAAGGGTACACGCGAACCCTATCGCATGATGACTTCCCGTGCAGAATACCGTCTTCTCCTTCGCCAAGACAACGCCGACCTTCGCCTAACCCCAATAGCTTGTGCCGCCGGGCTTATTCCCGACGAGCGTTTCGCAAAATTTCAGCAAAAATCTGCCGCTGTAGAAGCCGAAATATCTCGCCTGCAAAAAATCACTTTGCCGCCCGAAATCGCAAATCCCATCCTTGTTGAAAAAGAAAGCGCCCCAATAAAATCCGGCGCGAAAATTGCTGATTTAATCAAACGCCCGGAGATTAGCTATTTTGATTTTATTAAAACCATGGATGATTCGCCTGCAATCCCGCAAAGCCTGCCCGATTTTGTTCAAGTCGCTGTTTGCGAGCAGGTGAATATTCAAATCAAATACGAAGGATATATCAAGCTCCAAATGGAGCAGGCAGAGGCTTTTCGCAAAATGGAAAGCAAACTTTTGCCCGAAGAGATTAACTACGAAGATATCAGCGGCTTGCGGCTTGAAGCGCGACAAAAACTTTCGGCGTTGCGCCCGGCAAACTTTGGACAAGCCTCGCGGATAACAGGGGTTTCCCCCGCAGATTTAAGCGTGCTTATGGTGTATTTAAAACGCCAATAGTCACAAATACGGATGGATGCCATATAATAAAAAGAGGCATTCGTCCGTGTACATAACCTTGTATGTCGGGAGGAAGCCTTTTGAAATTTCCGGAAATGAAAATCAGGCGAATAAGCGCGGGAACATTTTGGACGCAGCAACAAGTTGCAGAGCGTTTTTTGGATGCGGTAATGGAAAACCCTGATGATGCTTGGGCGTTTGTAAGCAAAGTATATTCGCCCAACCTTGATTTAAACGAACTGCGCGAGGTGTTGGGTGCAGGCGCGAAAATAAAAATAAGTCCGGCTTTGTATTTGAACGACCCAAAAAATTGCCTTACTCGTTCTATTTATGTAGAAAACACAACTTTGAATATAAAAAAGTTGTTACATCTGCGCATGATAAAAGAGCCGGGCAAAAGCGGCGGCGCGTGGAAAATTTGCCGCGTGGAGCAAGAAGAATGCAGAAAAATTTAATTCTTGATTGGGCGCGACATCAGGGTTTTGCAATTTCGGATGCGCAGCTGGATACACTTGAAGCGTACCAAAACCAAGTGTTAAAGGTCAACAGGCATATGAACCTGACGGCAATCACAGACGACTCGGATTTCGCAATAAAACATATTATAGATTCGCTTACGTTGTTGCCGTTTATCGGCGAAAACGCAAGCGTCATTGATATTGGCACAGGTGCGGGTTTTCCGGGGCTTGTGCTTCGCATTATGCGCGAGGATATAAAATTAACCCTGCTTGATTCTTTGCTGAAGCGGGTTAATTTTTTGCGCGAAACGGCAGAGATGCTGGGTTTCCCCGAAACAGAATGCATCCATGCCCGCGCAGAGGAGTTTTCCAAAAAACGCCCTGCCGCATATGATATATGTACCGCCCGTGCAGTGGCGTCGCTGGACAAGCTTGCCGCATATGCCTTGCCCCTTGTTAAAAAAGGCGGTGCTTTTCTTGCAATGAAGGGCCCTGATGTTTTTGCCGAGTTGGAAAAAGCAAAGCCCGCAATAAAAAAATACGGCGGTTTGGTAAAAAATGTCCACATCACGGAAATTGCCGAGGGGGTAAGGCATTCGATTGTAATAATTAAAGCTTTTTCCAACAAATGAATTCCCAAGCCTTCTTGTGAATAAGCTTAATATAGCAATATGCTATAAAGCTAGACAAAAAAAGGCGGAGGATACATATGCTTAACAATTTATGGGGTGGGATGATACTTTTAGCCATCGTGGTTGCAGTGATGACGGGCAACATACCGGAGTTAACAAGCGCGGCAATCGAATCTGCGCGGGACGCGATTACGCTGTGCATAACAATGCTTGGTATTTTGTCGATGTGGAGCGGGCTTATGACTGTGGCAGAAAAAGCAGGGCTTGTGCAAGCTTTGGCACGAAGAGCGCGCCCGCTGTTGCGATATTTATTCCCCGACCTTGGCAAAAACCACCCTGCCCACGAACCGATTGCAACAAATTTTATTGCAAATGTTTTGGGGCTTGGTTGGGCGGCAACCCCCAGCGGGCTTCGTGCGATGAAGGTTATGCAAGAAGAAAACCCGCAAAAAGACACTGCTACGCGAAGTATGCGAATGTTTATGGTAATAAATATGTCCAGTTTGCAACTTGTTACAATATCTGTGGTTGCGTACCGAATGCAGTACGGCTCGGCAAATCCGTCAGAAATAATCGGGCCGGGGCTTGTTGTTACGGCAGTCACAACCATTATAGCGGTGACGTTTTGCAAAATCCTTGACGGCCTGGAGAGACGAGTATGAGCGGCAGGCGAACGTTTCCCGTGCGCAATTAGCGAACTTTCATACCAAGCTCGAAACAAATCTATTGGAAATCGCTTCTTCGCCTGTAAGTACGATAATTTCCATATTCCAAATTTTTGTCGTAGCTAGTAACTTTTGCTGGAGTATCGCCTGTACATCAGAACACCACTCTTTTTCATGATTTCTAATGATAAGGAGGAACACCAACTTGAAACTTGAAAAATTAGATTCGTTAAAACATAGTGGAAACTCTTTGCTGTAATCAAAATTAACTCCAATTTCTTTTGAAACGAACATATCTATAGACTGTTGAATCTTTCCGGTTAAATCTTGATAGTATTTAAAAATATTGTCTTTATTTTCTGGATTGTTAGGGTTTGGTGCAGTGAGTTTAGCCTCAATAAAATACAGCTTGTTCTTTTTGCGCAAGGTAATAAACTCAACTGTCTTCACATTCTTGCACTGTTTAATGCGAAAATCAGACTTCTCAATATGAAACGAGTTGCCCCCTGCGAACAATGGCGAAAAATCCATGCATGATTCTACGTACCCATTCATTGCATCACCTTCTCAATTTTCGCATTGTAAAGTTTAATTTTTTCGTTACTAATATTGTTGTTTTCAAGGGTCGAAAATTTTTCACTGCTTTCACATTTAACTCCGTTATTTGTTTTATACAAAGAATGAAATTTAATTGCATCGCGTTCTTCTGATAAGACCTCGTTATACTGTGGGAAAAAATAATCGTGAGAAGCAACAAAAATTTGCACCCCATGCCTTGCAAGTTCGAGCAATATATCCACTATTACTGGAATCAATACAGGGTTTATGTTAGCTTCCGGTTCATCCCAAATAAGTATGGTTTCATTGTTAATGCTTCCATTACGCAACAACTGCCATAATAAACCAAATTTTTTCATTCCTTCCGCTTCATATGCAAAATTTATTTGCTTGCCATCTTCTCTCTTTATATAAAATTCATCATCTTTGTTAATTATTTTACCATTTATGACATTTTCGAGCACGGGAAGCAATGTGGACATCAATGGAGTGAAATTATCTAAAGACCATTGATTGGCTTTAGCAATTATGTCGATGACTGTTTTATCAAAAGGCATACTGTTACTGTATAATTGCAGCATTGGCAGCAGGCCTTTAGAATGCGTCAGCATATCTTTAGGTGGAATGAATACCGATGGGATTGAATTTTTAAATTTAGAAGTAGACTGAATATTTATTCCGCTTTCATGTAAATCAAATTGATATGAAAAATAGGAATCGTACATTTGAAATGTAAATGCTGAATTAGGATTAAGATTCACTATACCCTGATAGCATTTGCCAAGTATCATCAAAAAATCAATATCAGAGAGCTTAAGCTCTGCAGGGTTTTTGTATTTCTCTTCGGCTACACAAAAAGAATAAAGCATTTTCAACAAATGTGTTTTTCCCGTGCCATTTTCTCCGATAAAAACATTTACTCCCGGCGAAAAAGTGCATTTGAAATCTTCAAATACCGTAAAATTCTTAATGTCAATTGATTTAATAGCCATTTTACATACTCCTCTTACATTCAATAGTTTGTAAATAATACCATAGCCATAATAAGAAAGGAATAATCCATGAGCCGAATAATCCTTTTTCTTTCCGATATGATAATCCCCATCACTTTTGCGGGAATATTAATGTACGCCTTTGCGAAAAAAGTAGCAGTATATGATATGTTCATCGTGGGCGCGAAAGAGGGCTTCAAAACGGTATTTCATATTGCCCCAACGATTGTTGGGTTGATGGTTGCCGTGGGAATGCTGCGTGCAAGCGGAGCATTTGACCTGTTAAGCAATCTTATTTCGCCGCTTACCGAGCGTGTGGGCTATCCCACAGAAACCGTTCCGCTAACGCTTATGCGGCTTGTATCGTCGTCGGCGAGTACGGGGCTTTTGCTGGATTTGTTCGAGCGATACGACCCGGACTCTTTCCTCGGGCGATTTGTTTCAATAATGATGAGCAGTACAGAAACGGTTTTTTACACAATGAGCATCTATTTCATGAGCATTAAAATAACAAAAACGCGCTTCACATTGGCGGGCGCGCTTTTGGCAAATTTTGCAGGTGTTGTAATGTCGCTGTGGATTACACGATACCTCTATCCATAATGCTTGGTTCATCGTCAGAAGGAGAAGAAACTTCAAGTTTTTTTGCTTCGCGGAACACGACGTATTCATCCAAAATATCTTTACAGATGGCAACAATGGGAATGGCAACAAGCATCCCCAGTACGCCGCCATAAGCCATACCCACCGTTACGCTGATAATTACCAACAGCGGACTAAGGGAAAACGAACCACCCATAAGGCGCGGCTGGATAAAATTACCGTCAAGTTGCTGAACGATGAACATAAAAATGCCGGCAATTGCCGCCGTGCCAAGCCCTTGGGTAAATGCAACAACAAGCACCGCAAATGCCGTCCCAAAAATCGAGCCAAAGTATGGGATGTAGTTAACAATCCCCAAAACAAGCCCCAGAAGCAGTGCAAAAGGCGACTGGAAAATAAGCAACAGCCCAATCATCAACGAGCCCAGAATAATGCCGTCGATTGTTTGTGTGTAAATGTACATATGGAAATTGTGATTAAGTTTGCCTGAGTACTTCAAAATGGTTTCATTTGTTTTCGGCGAGCTGACCGCGGCAATCAGGCGTTTTATAAAAAATTTGAGCCTGTCTTTTTCAATCAAAAAATAAATGGACGAAATCACGGCAAGCACAATTGTGAACAATGCCCCAAAAACCGCGCCAAAACCCGCCATGACAGAAGCCGCGATGTTCCCGGTTTCAAAGCCCTGCACAAACTCGGAAACAAACCCAATAATCGCGTCCTCGTTTATCTCGGGCAAAAAGTCGGGCAATTCCCAAGAATCAACAGTTTCCATCCAGCCGCGAAAAGTTTCTTCATATTCGGAAAAATTTTCAATAAAAAGATTAACACTGTCTATAACAGCCGGAATAAGTAAGTTTAAAATAAGCACAAAAATTACAATAACCGTAACAAGCAAAGTAAGCACGCTTAGGGGACGGCTTCTTTTTTGAATGACGCTGCTGTTAATTCTTAAATAAAGCCGTTGAATCGCACTGCAAGGCAAGTTCAAGATGTAAGCAAGAACCGCGCCAATCAAAAACGGCGTTATAACCCCCCAAAACCGCGAAATATGACCGGTAAAAAAGGTGATGCCTGTAATAACGCGAAATGCAATAATCAACAGAACGCCAAGTAAAAAATACGGCACAAGCGAACGCATTAACCGTGATTTAAAAAATTTAATCATTTGGGCTGCCCCCTATGGGGAGTGTTGAAAAATCCCGTGAGCTGTGCCAACACCGCAAGAAAATCCGCGGCCTTAGGCGGTTTTCTGAGGTGTGGCATATGCGAATGGATGATTTTTCAACACTCCCCCTTGGTAATTTTCCTGATACTACCATTTTAGCCGCTCCTTTACAATACCTTTGCGGCGTGCCATAATGGTTGCGGTTGAAATTTTTTAGGGGGCTTTTTCCGTTGAATAAAAAATTTTTCAGTGGTGTTTCCGGCAAAAAGTTTATGTATTCGTTTTCAATAACAGTTGTGTCTGTTTTGCTTGTTGCTGTGGCAGTTTTTGCAGGGATAAACGCGCTTATGCGTCCTCCCGTTATTCCTACATATGTAGAGGTGGAACTACAATCACCCGGCGGTTCGTCCGGCAGCCTTGGCAGTAACCCAAGCGGCAACACCGGCGGCAACAGCCCGCCAACAGTTACCACCCTAATGGAAAGAAAGCCGTATTTTTTTACTTTCCTGCTTTTTGGCATTGACGATGGAAACAACGCCGATGTAATTATTGTCGGCGCGCTTGATACCACTTCGCAAAATGCGTATATCATAAGCATTCCCAGGGATACCCGCGTGGAGGTTGAGCGACGTTTGCGCAAGCCTGTTGCGGCGTATTCTGTGGGGCGCGGCGGCGGGCGCGGCCACGACGGCGGCGTAGCGCAGATGAAAGCAGATGTTCAAACCTTGATTGGGTTTCGGCCCGATATTTATATAAGCGTGGAATATGAAGCCTTTGTGCGCATGGTAGATGCCGTAAACGGTGTTGAAGTTTACGTCCCGTTTCACAAGCGTTACGAAGACCCCACGCAAAACCTGAGCATAAACATATCCGCGGGCAGGCAAGTGCTTGACGGCGCACAGGCGTTAAATTTTGCGCGTTTTCGTATGGCAAGCCCCGGTTTCCGCGCAATTACGGATTACCAACGCATAGAGAATCAACATCAAATAATCCGCGCATTGTTTGACGAACTGCTTAGTCCCCGCACGATTCTTCGTATACCGGAGTTTATTTCCATTTACCGTACCTATGTGAATACAAACCTTGCGTACGGGGAAAAACTATGGTTTGCAGACCAACTTGCCGGAATGCGAGGTGCAACCATTTCAACCTACACTTTGCCCATGCGCGGAACAAGCGGTGCGCCGGGCTGGTACGAGCTTCCCGACCGCGATGAAATTCTTGAGCTTATTAACCGCACAATAAACCCGTTTACGCGAGAAATCACGGCAGAAATGGTGCGAATCGCCGTATGACACCGGCAGACAACAAAAAACTCAGCCGCATGAAAGAACTTGCGGCTTTTTTGAATGCCGCAAACCGCGCATATTATCACGAAAACGACGAAATAATTTCTAACGCGGAATACGATAATTTATATGACGAGCTTGTGATGCTTGAAAACGACACAGGCGTACAATTGGCAGGCAGCCCAACGCAAAAAGTAGGTTATGAAGTAGTAAGCGGGCTGAAAAAATCCCCACACAAAGTACCAATGCTTTCGTTGGACAAAACAAAAAACCCCGATGAGCTTGTTGAATTTCTTGGCGAGCAGCAGGGTTTGCTTTCATGGAAACTTGACGGGCTAACCATAGTTTTGAAATACGAAAACGGCACACTTCAACAAGCCCTGACCCGTGGTAACGGCCAAATTGGCGAAGACGTAACCCACAACGCCCGCGTATTTGCAAACATACCCTTGGTTGTGCCGCACAAAGGCAAATTTGAGCTTCGCGGAGAAGCGGTGATTTCCATTGCAGACTTTGACGCGATAAATGAAATTGAAGAAAATAAATACAAAAACCCACGCAATCTGTGCAGTGGTGCTGTTCGTCAATTAAACAGCGAGACAGCGGCAAAACGGCGCGTGCTTTTTTTTGCTTTTGGTATGATTTCCGGCGCGGGGTTTGAAAAAAAATCCGAGCAATTGGAATGGCTTGCCTCTCAGGGTTTCGAGATTGCGGAATACGAACATGTAACTGCGCCAACTGTAACAGAAGCGGTTGCGCGGTTTAAGGAAAAAATAGCACATGCCCGCATAATGTCAGACGGGCTTGTGCTTACTTACAACAATCTAAAATACAGCGAATCCCTTGGTTCTACGTCAAAATTCCCAAAGGACAGCTTGGCATTTAAATGGGCAGATGAATTGGCAGAGACAACACTTTTGAACATCGAGTGGAATACCTCGCGAACGGGCTTGGTAAACCCGGTTGCTGTTTTTGAGCCTGTGGAGATTGAGGGGACAATGGTAAGCCGCGCAAGCTTGCACAATGTAAGTATTCTGCGGGGGCTTGGTTTGCACGTTGGCGACCGAATAAGCGTGTACAAAGCAAATATGATTATCCCGCAAATTGCCGCAAATTTAAGTGCTGCGGGGCGCGAAATGTTAACATTGAGTATTCCCAAAAAGTGCCCTGTGTGCGGCGGCAAAACGGAAATTACAGGTGAGCCCGAGACGCTTTACTGCACGAATGAAAGCTGTGACGCGCAACGAATTCGTGCCTTGTCGCATTTTGTAAGCCGCGATGCATTAAACATCTCCGGGTTAAGCGAGCAGACGCTTGAAAAGCTTCTTAACCGTGGCTTTGTGGCAGATTTTACAGATTTATTCGCTTTGCACCTGCACGAAAACGAAATTAAACAAATGGAAGGTTTTGGGCAAAAGTCTTACGAAAATTTAGTAAAAAGCATCGAAGCGGCAAAGGATGTTGCATTGCCGAATTTTATTTATGCATTGGGGATTCGGCATGTAGGGCTTGCCGGTGCAAAACTGCTTTGTTCGTTTTTTGGGCATGATGCAGAAAAAATCGCTGATGCCTGCCGCGACGAAAATTACCTTGAAATACTTTCCGAAATAAAAGGCTTTGGCGAAGCAATTTCGCACAGCTTGAATGCGTATTTCTCACGGGAAAAAAACCTTGCTTCATACAAAAACGCCCTTGAAATACTGCACATTAACGTCCCCGAAAAATCCGAAAACGGAAGTATTTTGGAGGGCTTCACTTTTGTTATAACAGGCGATGTATCACGGTTTAAAAACCGCGCCGAATTACAAGCATTCATAGAAGCGGCGGGCGGACGTTGCGCCGGAAGCGTTTCCGCAAAAACATCATTTCTTATAAACAATGACTCGTTATCCGCATCGTCAAAAAATAAAAAAGCCGAACAACTGGAAATTCCCATTCTGACAGAGGAAGAATTTCTCTCGCGATTTTTTTAAATGCTATCCCAGAATAAAAACCATGTAACCAACGTAAAGCAGAAGCATAACAGTGCCCTCTAAGCGGGAAATGCGATTGCCTGTACGCACAAAAATAAATGCAAGCAAGCTTCCTGCTATGAGGAAAACAGCATCAATAACCATATCCCCCACGATTGAAAGCGGGCTAATCGCCCCTGCAATTCCCAAAATAAACATGATGTTAAATATGTTTGAGCCTACGATATTGCCCAGTGCAAATTCATTTTCGCCTTTTTTGCACGCGACAATAGCGGTAACAAGCTCGGGCAAGCCTGTGCCTACAGCTACAACGGTAAGCCCGATTACCCGCTGTGAAATACCCAAGTCATAAGCGATATTGGTCGCGCTGTCCACGGTTATATGCCCGCCAAAAAAAATAATAACGCAACCAAAGATTGCAAAAATAATATATGCCGAAAGCGGTCGTATTTTTTTTTGCTTTTTTTCGTCAAAATTTTGATTTTCCCCCGGCTGTGAAATTTGGGATTTTAACGCCAATCGAATAAGAAACCCAATATAAATAAAAAATAAAATCAATAAAATTAAACTTCCGGTGCGCGGAATATAATCGACGCTAGTCATTTTCAGCACCAACAGTATAAATGTTGCAAAAATTGAAACCCATAGTTCTTTGGAAATCTGTTTAAAATCAACAACCACGGGCTTGATAATTGCGCACAAGGCAATGATAAACATGAGATTGAAAATATTTGAGCCTACAATATTGCCTACTGCAAGGGAGTTCGCGCCGCGCACAGAGGCAGTGACGCTTATTACGGCTTCCGGCGCGCCTGTGCCTACCGCAACTATTGTAAGCCCTATAATCACGCTTGGGATTCTTAATTTTTCGGCAATGCCAACGCTTGCATTTACAAAAATATTTGCACCCGTTATCAACAGCGCGAAGCCTAAAATCAGTAATCCAAATTGCATCAATTTAACATTTCTCCTTTTCTTTTTTGCTGTAAGGTGTTATCATGACAGAATCTTAGGAAATGTCCCAGGAGGCATGAATGGTACTTTACTACAGTCGCGGAAAAAAAACAAAGATTTTTGCCGAAGCTTTGGGAGAAATCCAAGACTGTAATGTATTTGAGCTTGAATCTGATTTGAATAAAAAGGGCATGGTCGGGTTTATTGTTAAGGCACTTAGTTTGGCTTTTTCTGCAAAAAGTTATCCGGCAAAAATGCCCGACATGACAGATGGTTTGCCCGATGAAATCTTTCTGTGCGGGCCTGTATGGGGCGGGCAGTTGGTAGGGCCGCCGCGATATTTTCTTGAAAATGCTGATTTAAAAAATACTACGGTACATTTGCTTCTTACGGCAAGGGTTCCCGTAGAAAAATATAAAACCGATGCACTGGAATATTTGAATAAAATTCCCTGCAAACCCGGCAGGGCTTATATTTTTGCCACATCCGGCAAAATGCCGCCCGAAAAAGCTGTTGTAACGGAACAGTTGCGCGGGATGATTAACGAATAAGGGTTGCCCGATGGATATAGCAATTCATACTCTGGGTTGCAAGGTGAACAGATGCGACGCAGATTCACTTGCCGCCGGGCTTAGAAACCTTGGGCATAATGTATTTTCCGGCGCGTTTAAACGGCGTGCAGATGTTTTTGTAGTAAATACATGCACGGTTACCCACACGGGCGATAAAAAATCGCTTCAAATGTTGCGCCGCGCACGGCGGCTTAACCCCGGTGCTTTTGTTGCAATGTGTGGCTGTTTGGCAAAGGCAACAGAATCAGCCCCGCCTGCCGAAGCGGATTTTGTTTTTGACGCACGCAAGCCCGACGATTTTATTTCGCAATTAGAAAAAATTTCTGCAACGCATTTTATAAAAACCCCGGGTTTGCCTGCACAAGCTGACAAACTTCGCACACGTTCTTTCATTAAAATACAAGACGGTTGCGACCGTTTTTGCTCGTACTGCATTGTGCCTTTGGTGCGCGGGCCGCTTGTCAGCCTGCCCGAAGAGGAAATTCTAAGCAAGGCAAAAGCGTTAATTGCCGCAGGCACGCCTGAAATTGTGCTTACGGGTATACAAGCCGCTTCCTATGGATATGATACGGGAAAGGGAAATCTTCCCGCGTTAATCAAAAAAACTGCCGCGCTTTATGGGCTGAAACGCCTGCGTTTAAGCAGTACAGACCCTTGGGCAGTAACGGCGGATTTTCTTGAAGCAGTTGAAACATCGCCAGTGCTGTGCAGCCATTTTCATTTATCGTTGCAAAGCGGTTGCGATAATATTTTAAAAAAAATGAACAGACGATATACAACAGCGGAATATGCAAAAGCCGCCGAATCACTGCGTAAATTGCGCCCAGAAGCGGCGTTGACCACGGATATGATTGTGGGGTTTCCCGGGGAGAGTGATTCCGATTTTGCAGAAAGCCTTAGTTTTGTGCGAAAAATGAAATTCGCCAACATGCATGTATTTGAATTTTCGCCCAGAAAAGGCACACCCGCGGCAGAATTCCCCGCACAGACATCGCACAAAATAAAGTCTGAGCGCGGTAAAATAATGCGTGAGCTTGCGGAAGAATTGCAAGCGGATTTTCTTAATTTGCAAATTGGCAAAACTTTGGACGTTTTGTTTGAAACAAAAACCAAAGGCCATAGTGCTAACTATTGCCCCGTTGAAGTTTTAACCCCCGAAAATTTGGCAAGCACCATACAAAAAGTAACAATTACATCCCGCGAAGGCGACTGTTTAAAAGGAGAATTTGATGGAAACCCAAAAAATCAGCATTTATCATCGTGAGACAAAGGAAGAAGTGCGCAATAATTTAGAGATTGTTTACAACGCCCTCAAGGAAAAAGGTTACAACCCCATCACGCAAATTGTCGGGTACGTTTTGTCCGGTGACCCTACATACATCACCAGCCACAGGAATGCACGCGCACTTATCGGACGGTTGGAAAGGGACGAGCTTTTGGAAGAAATGGTACGCGAGTTCCTTCGTGATGTTCTTTGACACCGCTTGCGGGCAGCCCCCCTGTGTATTGTGGTTTGGATTTTGGAGAAAAAACAATTGGTGTTGCAGTATCACTGAACGGGCGCGTTGCAACCGGCGTAACAACCCTTAGGCGCAAAGACGCCGCCGCACTTCGCCCATGTTTAAAAGAATTAAAATTAATCATAAGAAAATACGGCATAAATCATATTGTGCTTGGGTATCCAAGGCACTTAAACGGCGATGAATCCCCGCGATGCGAGGCTACTTCGGCGTTTAAAGAAAAACTTGGACGATATTTTAAAAACGTGAACGTCTTGTTGTGGGACGAACGTTTAAGTACTCGTGCGGTTTCGCGGGCTTTTGGGAAAAAAATAAATAAGCGCGTAAATCACAAAGTTGATGAAATGGCAGCCGTGTATATCCTGCAAGGTTTTTTAGACAGCACAAAATTACGTAATGGCGGCGTAATATCAACTGTAATACCGGCGGAAAACGGAAAGGAGAAGCTTATGGAAAACCAAAACGACGACGCAAACAGAATTATTGTGGCTAACGAAGACGGCGACGAACGTTCCTTGCTTATTTTGGCAAGCAGTCAGGATGAAACGGGAATGTATGTACTTGCCGCCGACGAAGACGATGAAAACGAAGTTTTTCATTTTAAATTTTCGCCCGAAGCACCGGATGACGACGGCGAAGAAGATTTTGTTTTAGAGCAAATTGGCAAAGAACACGAAGACTACACCCGCGTTTTTGAAATGTTCAAGGACGATTATGAAGAATTCGGCATAGATGTCTAATATGCCTGTCCCAATATTGAAGTTATAGGACAGGTCTAATCGAAAGGAAAATGACAAATTGGCAGCACGAAAATCAAAACTTAGGGTTTTTTCGCTCGGCGGTCACGGCGAGGTTGGAAAAAACATGACCGTACTTGAATACGGCAACGATATTATAGTGATTGACTGCGGCGTTGCGTTCCCGCAGGATGAAATGCTTGGCATAGACCTTGTTATCCCGGATTTTACCTACTTGCAGGATAATAAAGAAAAAATTCGCGGCTTGTTTCTTACCCACGCCCATGAAGACCATGTGGGCTCTGTGCCGTATTTTCTGCGCGAGGTTAAGGCAAAGCTTTTTGCCACAAAACTTACCCTTGGGCTTGTGGGCAATAAACTTCGAGAACACGGGCTTTTAAACCAAACGGAAATGGTGCCTGTGTTGCAAGGCGATACCGTTACCGCAGGTTGTTTCAAGGTTGAGTTTATTCGCGTAAATCACTCTATTGCAGATGCAGTGGCTTTTGCCGTAACCACGCCGGTGGGTGTTGTTATACACAGCGGCGATTTTAAGGTTGATTTCACGCCAATCCAAGGGGAAATAATCGACCTGCAACGTTTTGGCGAGTTGGGAAGAAAGGGCGTAAAACTCTTGCTTTGCGAAAGCACAAACGTGCTTTACAGCGGCTACACCCTCAGCGAAAGTACGGTTGGAGATATGTTCCGGCGCGTGTTTGAAGAATCACCGACACAGCGGCTTATAGTTGCAATGTTTTCTTCGCATATAGACCGCATACAGCAGGTGTTAAATTCCGCAGTTCAGCACCGCCGAAAAGTGCTTTTTATGGGGCGAAGCATGGTAAACGCGGTAAAAACCGCCACAGAATTGGGCTATCTTCACGCGCCCACCGGCCTTGTTATCGAGGTTAACGAGTTGCGCAATTATACCCCAAACCAGCTTGTAATAATCACAACAGGCAGCCAGGGCGAGCCAATGGCGGCACTTTCGCGCATGGCAGCCTCCGACCACAGGCAAATTACCGTAACGCCCAGCGATAAAGTAATCATATCTGCGTCGCCGATACCGGGTAACGAAAAACTCGTTTCCCGCGTAATCAACGACCTTATGGAGCAAGGCGCGGAAGTGATTTATGAAGGGCTGATGGATGTTCACGTTTCCGGCCACGCAAAACAAGAGGAATTAAAAATGATTCATGCCCTTGTAAAGCCGCAATACTTTATGCCTGTACACGGCGAATTCAGGCACCTTGCCCACCACAAAGACCTTGCCGTATCCATGGGAATGCCAAAAGAAAACATCTTTATTGCCGATATTGGCGAGGTTTTGGAAATTTCGTCAAACGACGCAAAAATGAACGGCACAGTGCCATCCGGGCAATTGCTTGTGGACGGCTTGGGCGTTGGCGACGTGGGCAATGTTGTGCTTCGCGACCGCAAGCACCTATCGGAAGACGGCTTAATTATTGCCGCCGCCGGCATTTCCATGAACGACGGCTATTGCCAAGTGATTTCCGGCCCCGAGATAATCTCACGCGGTTTTGTTTTTGTGCGTGAATCCGACGACCTTATTGATGGCGCGAAATCCGTCGTGGCAGATACCCTTTACGATTTGGAACAAAAAAATACCGCCGACAGGCAGTATATCCGAAACCGTGTAAAGGAAGAACTTCGCGAGTACATCTGGCAATCTACCAAGCGCAACCCGATGATTTTCCCGGTTTTGGTTGAAATGTGATTTAAAGTTGGGAGTGTTGAAAAAGTCTATAATCTGATATTCATAAATCCCAACTCTGCCGCCAAAATAAACAGTATGAAAAAAATCACAACCGTAACAACAAAAACCGCAACTTTTCCATATCTTACTTGGCGGCGTACGCGCTTAACACGAGCTTTTTCTCTTGTTACCGCGTCCGCCGCCCTTCTATGTGCGGCTAAATCAAATGAATCTTCATCAAAGCGCATTGCGTTTGTATTTTTAGGCACAATAACCTTCCCCTTTCAGAGATGTTGAAAAGTTTTCAACACTCCCTTTCAGCGTTTCAGAAGGTTATCAAACAAAACCCCCTTAAACAGCGTAGAGGAATTGTACCATTATTTGGTAATTATTGCAAGTGTTGTTTTGCCATACATTCCCTTATCTCGCACGAATTTGAACCTCTGTGCCGCGCTCAACTTCCGAGCCTGCGGCGGGGAATTGGCGATAAACGGTGTAGGGCAGGGGAGGAGCTTCGGGCAGTGGTTCGTCATAAGGAATGGGTACGGGATTAAGCGTTCGCGGTTGAGTATCGGGAATATCTGCCGGGTCGCGGTTGCGAACGATTACGGCGGGCAGCCCCAACTGGGACAACAGGAAGTTCGCCTGCTCGGCAGAAAGCCCTTCAACATCGGGGACTATTGCCATTTGGCCCTCTAAGCGAGTGGTGGGGTCGGTGTGGAAGAAAATGGGCGATGTTTCGGGCATAAAATGCCCCGCAACAGGCCATGTATGCGAAATTACCGTTCCGCCGCCCAACACTTGATAACCGCCGTGGTTAGAGTTATTCAAATTTCGCACAACGTCTGCCAGGCGTTCGCCGCTGAAGTCGGGCATTGGAGTACCCATAAGGTCGTGGGGAGAAATTTCAACCTCGCCTGTTGGCTGAATATTTTTCATGCGAATGAGTTCAAAAAAGAAATCGCGGACGATTGGCGCAACAACACTGCCCGCAAAAGTATATTCGTCCTCTATATAGTCGATGGTAAGCAGAACAAGATATTGTGGGTTTTCTACGGGCAGAAACGCAACAAAGGTTAGGTTATTGTTTCGTTCTTCGCGTACGCCCTGTTGCGCAGTCCCTGTTTTTCCGCCAATGGAAAAGCCGGGGATATATGCCAAATGCCCCGTGCCTCTAAGGATACCTGCGGCAGGGTTATGTGCTGTATTTGATACGACAAAACGCATTTCGTTGCGAATGAAATCTGAAGTAGCTTCAGAGATTACCCTGCGTGTGCGTGTGGGGTGGGTTTCATGTACGGGGCTTCCTTGGTGGTCTAAAACTTGCGAAATAATATATGGGCGCATAAGGTATCCGCCGTTTATTAACGCGGCAAAGCCCGTAATCGTTTGCATTGTAGTAGCATTAAAGCCCTGCCCCATTGAAGATGTTGCCATTTCTACTTGGTTAAGCCTGCCCAGCGGGTACATTACCGATGAATGCGAAACGCATTCTTCGCCCGGAAGGTCAATGCCCGTGCGTTCGCCAAAGCCGAAGTATCCGCGATATCTGTAGAATCTGTCGCGCCCCATCATCTCGTTTATATCAACCATTGCAAGGTTGCAAGAGCGATAGAGTGCGCGCCGCAAATTCATGCTTCCGCAACCGCCGGTTTCCCATGTGTGACAACGCACAGGCATATTGTGCAAAACCCTTGTGCCCTCGCAGAAGAAATTAGAATGCAGGCCTATCAGCCCTTCTTCGTATGCGGCGGCAATTACAAAGGGCTTAAATGTAGAGCCCGGTTCGCGTGTGACCAAAGTATGATAATTGCGCCACAATGGCATTACGCCTTCCATGCGTTCTGCATCGCTTAAATCCGGCCAGATTTCTGCAAGTTGAGGTGATGTAAAATAATCCGGGTTAAAAGGCTCGGCAAGCGAAAAAGTAGGAGCTTGCGCCATTGCCAGAATTTCCATTGTAAAAGGGTCTGCAACAATCATGCCTACGTGGAGAGCGGGGTGCTGAATAATTGTTTCGTTAACAGTGTCCTGCGCAAGCTGCTGAATATATCCGCACAGAGTTGTAACAAGAGTGTAACCGTCGCGCACGGGAACACTTTCTGTTTCGCCGTCAACCCAAATATTGCGCCCTTGCCTGCCGGAAAGCTCCTCATTGTAAAAAGCTTCAAGCCCCCACATAGCATCGCCGCGCATAAAACCTATAACTTGCGGTGCAAAAAACGGGTCTTGATGCCAACGATAAGATGTCTCTTCTATTGAAATCTCCTGAAACTGCTCGGCAAGCGGGATTGCATATTCTGCGGGAACATCATGCGCCAAAACGCGCCGATATCTGCCTGTAAGATTAGCAAGGTTTCTGTTTTCATCTTCTTCAAACATCTGTAAAAGCTCAAAACGCGATACCCCAAGCGTTGCAGTTATAGCCAAAAAAACCTCCTCCCGAATATCCACATCGGGGTTGGTTAATTGCCTTGTAACATGCCTGTCATGCAAAGCCTGTGCATTAATCGTGACGGTAAACAACCTGTCGGTTACGGTTATCGGCTGCATATGCCTGTCCACAAAACCGCCGCGAAGCGGTGCAAAAACCTCTGATGCCGCGTCGATATCACGGGACGCACGCTGGTTTGCCGAAAACTGCGCAAACGCATCGCCATATGCATTATTTATATGCCACATGCGATACATAAGAAATCCTACGCATATGCTTAATAAAATTCCCATTGCCACTGCCTTGCCCGCCCGCATAATCTCCGGCGAGCTGCGCCTGCGCAACGGTCTTCTTCTGCGCCGTGCAGGACGTTTTTTATTATCCATAAATATCCCTCTTCTATAGAATCTCCACAGGATTAATATTCCGTTCACGCATATATGCGTGGGCGATTTCGGTTAAAAGATGCGCCACTTGATTCAGTTTCAATATTACGCCTCCATCCAATAGTCCCAATCTTCGCGTTGCTCGGCTTGAAGCATATCAAAAATATATTTCGCGCTTTCGAGATAAAGCAATGATTGCTCGTCAAACAAAAGCGCATACGTTTTTGTTTTCATAAATGCTTGCAGTGCTTCCGTTATGGTTGCCTCGGATTCCTGCGCGAATTTATCCGCAACGTCGGCGGCAAGCGCGTCAATGCAAAGATAAATTTTGTTCATTTTAATTCGCGCCTTTCCGTCAATTTTAACAAAGCCGCTGCCTTGTTTGTGCCGAAATAATATTGTTCCGGTAAATTATTTGGTTCGAGCATTTCGAGCATCACTTACCTTCATCTCTATTTGTCCATGCAGCTCGCTTAAAACAAAGAATTATTAATCGACAAATGCCATACGCACAACTAAAACAACGTTGCCGTTATTCATTGCCGCCAAAAATTTGATTGATTATGCCGGATAGAAAGTTTCGTATTTCTTCCCGAAAATAGTTGTGCCGGGGAAGGGCGTAGTCGGCGGTATTTAGTGTAACGCCGCCTACACGCGGAACGTATATTTCGATAATCTGCGAGGGGTCGGGGAACGACATGCCAAGTTCTAATGCGCGGCGTTCTATCTCGTAGAGCGTGTAGCGTTCATCAAGACGGGAGCTGAGGGTGATGTTGCCTGCGCGATAATACCAAAGGTCGCGCTCGGCTTGGATGATGTAATTGCGGGTGTTTGCGATACGGGCTTGGGTTACAGCCGAGCCTATGCCGCCGATAAGTATTAAAATCATGGTGAATGCGATTTTTTTCCAAGGAAACTTACGCAATTTATTGCGGTAGATAATAAAGATTGTGTCTTTGCTTTCCAATTTTTTTGGCGCATTTGGGTCGCGGAACGGCAACATTTTGCCAAGCCTTGGCGGTGGCGCGGGACGAAGTTTTAACCGTTCAGCTTCGCGTTCTTGTTCCCGCTGTTTTAGCGTTGGCGTTACACGCTCGCGGGCAGGTTTTCTTTGTTTTCTTGGCATAAGGCAACCTCCAAAAACCCCATTTGGGCAGCTACGCCGCTTTTTCCGTTATGCTTTGTCGGCGCGAACTTGCAGAATCTCTCCGTTATGCGGCGTTCGCGCCTCCTCGCCTAACGAAAAAATCGGCGGCG
>JGI24703J35330_11748654_pt1 | contig 23660 bp, 19 predicted proteins | sample TergutNt197P1_FD_35330 | JGI IMG/M metagenome (IMG submission 35330)
AAAAAAGCGCGCCAAGCGCGCAGTGGGCACCGGAGACACATGTTGGCGGCGACGCATTCCCTCGAAGCCGGGAACAATTTCCTAACCCATAAAAAAGGCAGTCCATTCTTGCCCTGCCCCAACACGACAAAGGTACAGGAATGTACTCATTGCCCATTTTCCGCACCACCCTTCGTAAAAACCTCAACTATAAGCAGAACACCGAATTTGAGAGTGGCAACATATGTGTCGACATCAACGATTTAAAAATTGGTGATGGAGAGATACCTGGTGTTGCTAAAAGTCTCACAATAAAGCTATTCGTTGTGGCTGTTGCAAGTTGAAAACTATATGTATACTTATGCGCAAGAGGGAAAGGAGTGACGTCTGCGTGCTTAAAAAAACGATTCCCATGCGTGAATTGGCTGTTTTTTGCCGCAAAGCCGCGTTCCTTTTTGACGCAGGACTTCACGTTACGGAAGCGATGCCTGTTTTGGCGGCGCAGTCGTCGGGGCGAATGCTTGGCGCGACTCTTTTCGATTTACATAAAATGATTATGCAAGGCGAGAGTTTTTCGGACGCGCTAAAGATTTCCGGGGCTTTTCCTGCGTTTATGTGCGGATTTGTGGCAATCGGGGAACGAACTGCGCGCGTTCCCGAAACCTGTGCAAAGCTCGCGGATTTTTACGAAAATAAGGTGAGGACCGACGAGGAGCTTGCCGCCGCGATGCTTTATCCGGTCCTTGTGTCGGCGATGATGCTTGGTGTGCTTATTATGGCGGTTACTTTTGTTTTGCCGGGATATGCGCAAATTTTTGAGGCATCGGGAGTCGCGCTCCCCGCCGCTACGAGCCTCTTGCTTTTGGTTTCCGGGTATTTTGCGGAAAATACGCTGCTCATATTCGGCGGTTTTTTAGTTTTTCTCATATGTGTGATGTTTTTTTTTCGAACAACGACGGGACAAGCGTTTTCCTCGAGAAATAAGCTGAAAATCCCGATTTGGCGACAGAAAATTAATCTTAATATAACCGAGGCGTTGTCGCTTTTGCTTTCCTCCGGGATTGGGGTTTCCGAAGCGGTTTCGACATGCGGCGAAGTTTTCGAAAATCCCGTTGTGCTGAACGATTTGCAAAGAGTTTCGTCGCAATTAGATTCGGGCGCGGCGTTTTGGCAGTCATTGGGCGAAATATCTTACATAAACCCTTTGCTTGCGGAGCTTGTTCGAGTCGGCGAAGAGACGGGGCGTTTGCCCCAAACTTTAGAAAAATGCGTCGCGTACTTCAGCACTTCATATCTGCATGAAGTTCGCCGCTTAAATAAACTTATCGAGCCCGTTTTGACGATTTCGCTGGGCGTGGTTTTGGGCGCGGTTATGCTTGCGATAATTTTGCCGACGTTTGAACTGGCGACGGCTGTATAAAAAAGCGCGCCAAGCGCGCATTGGACACCGGGGACACATGCCGACGGCGACGCATTCCCTCGAAGCCGGGAGCAGTTTCCTGGAGCATAAAAAAACGCGAGCAAAAAACGCGGTGAAGCATCGCGATTTTTTGCTTGCTGATGGAAAAGGAGAGATTCACATGCGCAAGAAAAACGCAGGCCTGACACTCTTGGAGCTTACGATTGTACTGGCGATAATCGCGATAATCGCGCTGATTGTCGTGCCGGTTTTTCTTCTGACAAGCGACCGCGCGCGCCTTCGCGCCGACATACAATCCGCGCGCGTGATTCAGAACGCAATTGAACAGTACAGCATCGAACGCGGCGCAAGTCCCTCCGGCGGCAACGTAAACGCGATTGTTGACCATCTTGCCGGAGCAGGCTATATTAATCCACGAAACGTTCGACGCCAAACCGAGGGCGCGGAATGGGTCATCGACTCGGATATCGGCGTAATGGTCGATATTTCCGGAAGCTCTGCGGACGTCCAAAACGCGCACGAATCGCTGCCGGAAAGCGAAAGAGCATTGGTCCGGCAATAGCACACAGCCCGCCGCAATTTCCCGGACGATACCGGGCGATAAAGGAGAACACGTGAAAACCGATATTTTATCACTTCTGCCGCATGAAATTGCGGCTTTTTTTCCGTACGAAGCGAGCTATCGCTCCGTGCAAATTTTTGAGTGGTTGCATAAAAAAAACGCTCCTTCTTTCGACGCGATGCAAAATTTGCCCAAATCCCTGCGACACGATTTAGACGACGTCTTTTTTATCACGCCGCTTGACGTAATCGAAAGCCATATTTCAAGCGACGAAACGATAAAATTTCTAACACGCTTGAACAACGACGCGTTTGCAGAATCCGTCTTAATGCGCTACAAACATGGCAATTCCGTATGTATTTCAACGCAAGCCGGCTGCAAAATGGGCTGTAAATTCTGCGCAAGCGCGTCGGGATTTCAGCGCGATTTGACCCCCGGCGAATACTGCCTGCAAGTCTACAATGCCGAATCCGCAAAAAACGTAGTCCTGATGGGATGCGGCGAGCCTTTGGACAACTTTGATGCAACGCTTCGTTTCATTGAGCTAATCACGCATGAAAAAGGCAAAAATCTCGGCGCGAGGCATATCACCGTTTCGACATGCGGGCTTGTGCCGAAAATTTACGCGCTTGCGGAGCTCGAGCTTCAAATAAATCTGGCGATTTCGCTCCACGCAACCACGGACGAACTTCGCCAAAAATTCATGCCCATAGCAAAAAAATATCCGCTTAGCGAGCTAATTTCCGCGTGTCGTTTTTACGTCGAAAAAACGCGCCGCCGAATCACATTCGAATACGCGCTCATTGCCGGGCAAAACGATAGTCCCGCCCACGCCCGCGAACTTGGAAAAATGTTGCAAGGGCTTCTGTGCCACGTAAATTTAATCCCAATAAATCCCGTACAAAGCGACTTTTCCCCTACCCCGCCCCGGGAGACAAAAATTTTTGCCGCCGCTCTTGCAGAAAAAAACATCCCCGTAACCGTCAGGCGAAGCCTCGGCAGCGATATAAACGCCGCTTGCGGACAACTTCGCGCAACCGCACGAACCCTTGACCTATATGATAATTTGTCATAAGATTGTGGCAATCAGTAAAAGACCACATTGTAGAGGGAGGGTTTTTGAGATGTTTAACAGTCTTAAAAGCAGAATCATCGTACCGGTTGTTTTGATTATGGCGATTACCGTATTGATTGTCGTCGGCGCGCTGACGCTTATCGCGACGAGTGTAACCCGCGAAGCGGCAACCGACCTTTCAAGCGCATTCATTGATGAAAGGCTTGACGCGGCAAGCGAAGCCATTAAGGCCTATCTTGCGGCGTACGAGCAACAGACTTTCATTGCGGCGAATGCGATGGGCAGTTCCGCCGAGCTTATTTCCCTGATAAACGCAGGGGTGCGCGAGGATATTTGGCAGTATGCCTTTAACCAAAAAAATCACTTCGGCGTAGCGGAAATTATTATTTCCGACGCAAACGGGATAACCCTTGCGCGTTCGCACATGCGCGAGCATGTAATGGAAGGCGGAGAAATTGCCGTTGCCGCATATGGCGATAATGTTTCCGGGGTGCCTTCGATTGCGGCGGGACTTCGCGGCGAGCAACTTACGCTGTACACGCCGACCCCCACGGCGGAAATGGTTATGACGACAGCGTCACCGATAATGGATGGAAATACGATAATCGGCGCGGTTGTCGTGAACTTTGTTGTCGGCAGTTTCGATTTTGTTGACCACGTTGGTGAAAATTTCGGCGTTGATGCGACTGTTTTTCGCGTTGATGCGGAAACGGGTGACGCGATTTCTGTTGCGTCAACGCTTATACACCCCACCTACGGCACGCGCGCCGTCGGCACAGCCGCCGCCCGCGAAGCCGTAACCGACCCCGTAATCGGTCGAGGCGAACATATTATTTTAGAACTTAACGTGTTCGGCATGTTGCCCTACATTGCCTACTATTTCCCGCTTCCGGGCGCGGATGGTCGCCCCAACGGCATGTTTTTCGTGGGAATTTCTCAGGAATATGCGCAGGAGCGAACGGTCGCACTTGTCGACGATTTATTGCAAAGCCTGATTGCCATTTCGGCTGTAGTCGGGCTTGTTTGCGTGGTTGTCTCCGTGATTTTGCTGTTCCTTATCATTGTAAATTCGCTCAAGCCCATTGACCGCCTTACGGAGAATATAAAAGACGTCGCTTCGGGCAATTTCAACATAAACATAAGCAGCCGTTTTTCTCGGGACGAATTGGGCAGGTTGACGCTCGATATTTACGATTTGGTGAACGTTATCAAGTCGATGCTTGAGGATATGGATGAATTTAACCGCGAAGCCGGCGTAAACGGTGACTTGGACTATAGGATTGACTCGTCGAAATATCAGGGCGCGTACAAGGACATGCTTGACGCGGTCAATGTTTACGCGGATAACTCGTCGAACGATATTCGCGCCACAATTGATGTCTTGCAGAAATTTACCGAAGGCGTTAAACAAATAAATATTCCTAAAATGCCGGGAAAAAAAGCCGAACTTGCAAACAGTTTGCGCGCCCTTGAAATCAACTTAGAGACATTCTCTGCCGCGGTTATGAGCGTTTCCGAAAACGCCGCAAAGGGTAATTTTGAACTTTCCATAGACGCGTCGGGCCTTAGGGGCTTGTGGGGAGGAATGATTGACGGGCTTGCCAACTTTGTCGGCAGTGTTCAAAGACCGCTTAACGAGGTGCGCAACGTGCTTGACCGAGTCGAGCAAGGGCTTTTCGATACAAATGTCGAGGGTGACTATGCGGGCGATTTCCTTGCGATTAAAAACGACTTGAACTCCGTAACGAAAACTCTCGGCACATATATCGCCGAAATTGACAAATGCCTCGGCGCGCTTTCGCAAGGCGATTTAACCTACAAAATGAACATGCAAATGCGCGGCGATTTCAGTCGCATCGAGGCGTCGGTGCAAGCAATAAACACCAGCTTGAGCAACACAATGCGCGATATTTCATCGGCGTCCGAGCAAGTGCTTTCCGGTTCACGCCAAATTTCCTCGAGCGCGATGGACCTTGCAAGCGGCGCGTCGGTGCAGGCGGAATCGGTGCAGGAGCTTAACGATTCGATTGATAAAATCAATTCGCAAACGCGTCAAAACGCCGAAAACGCCGGAGAGGCCAATTCTCTTTCAAACAAATCCACACAAAGTGCCCAGGACGGCAACGACGCAATGAAGCAAATGCTTGATGCAATGAATCAAATTAAAGAGTCGAGCAATAATATTTCGAAAATAATCCAAGTCATTCAAGACATCGCGTTCCAGACGAATCTTCTCGCCCTTAATGCCGCCGTTGAGGCCGCGAGGGCAGGCGAACACGGCAAGGGCTTCGCGGTCGTTGCCGAGGAAGTTCGCAGTTTGGCCGCGCGCAGCCAGACCGCCGCAACCGAAACGACCGAAATGATTGCGGACTCGCTGAAACGCGTTGACGTCGGCAGCGGCATTGCCGGTTCCACCGCCGAGGCGTTGGACACAATCGTAACAAGCGCGAACGAGGTTCTTCGCATAATCAAGGGAATTTCGGCATCCTCAAGCGAGCAAGCCGAAGCAATCGAGCAAGTTAGCGCGGGCATTATGAAAATTTCTCAGGTGGTTCAATCAAACTCTGCCGCTTCGGAAGAAACAGCCGCCGCCGCGCAGGAGCTTACCGCGCAAGCGGATTTGTTGCAAGGATTGGTTGGGTATTTCAAAATGTAATTAAAATGTAAATCGAAAAAAAAGAGTCGGCGAGTGACACTCGCCGACTCTTTTTTTTATGGGCGAGGAAATTGCTCACGGCTTCGAGGGAATGTGTCGCCCGCGACATGTGTCCCTGGTGACGAAACTGCTCACGGCTTCGAGGGAATGTGTCGCCGCCGACACATGTCCACGGTGACAAAACTGCTTCCGGCTTCGAGGGAATGTGTCGCCGCCGACATGTGTCCCCGGTGCCAAAACTGCTCACGGCTTCGAGGGAATGTGTCGCCCGCGACATATGCCTCCGGTGCCCACTGCGCGCTTGGCGCGTGTGATATAATTTATCGAAAGGGGTGAATTGCTGTGATTTCCGTATTTGTGTGCGAAAACGATTCTCAATATTTGAGAAACATAACGGATTGCATTGAAAAGCTCATTTTGATTGATGAGCTTGAGGTGAAATTGGAAATGTCCGTAAGCGACCCTGCGGAAATTATCCGATTTATTGAAAATAAAAAGGTTGACGGACTGTATTTTTTGGATATTGAGCTTGACGACGGGCAAAGCGGAATTGACGTGGCGAGGGCCATACGCGAGCATGACCCGACCGGAACAATCGCCTTTGTAACCGCGCATACCCACTATCGCGAGCTTACTTTCAGGTACAATACGGAAGCCGTCGATTATATACAAAAAGGCAACAAAGTGCGCGAACGAATAAAGGCGTGCATAGACAGAGCGTGTCAAAAATATGCCGGTCGCCACGAGGGGTCGCGCTATGTTTTCAAACTGCCCAAAGGCGACGAAATGTCGTGCAAGTTTGAGGATATATTGTTCTTTGAAACAGACCCCGCCGTCGCGCACAGGATTATTTTGCACACAAAAAGAATTCAATACGTCTATTATCATTCGCTCGACAAAATTTTTAAGGAATTGCCTAAAAATATGTTTTTCCGATGCCATCGCTCCTGCATTGTAAATTTAAGCAATTTGACACAGCGTTGCAAGAACGAACTGATGCAGGGCAAGTCTTACGTGACAATGCAAAACGGCGCGGAATGCAAGGTTAGTGCGAATAAAAGAAAAGCTCTTTTGGGTTTTAGCGAAATTATTGCTTGGGAGGGAGCGTCTTGAAGGAGAACGTTTCGTTTAGCGCGGTCGCAAAAAATCCCGTCCGGTTTATAACGACAGTTTATGCCGTAATCAAGGCGGTTTCGTACGCTTTGTTGGATTCTCCCTATACCCTTCATCGCTTTGGGGCGGGAGGCGTTCTGATTTTGGCTGTATTCATTTTGACCGCCCTGCCGAAACTTTCGCGCAGACAACTCGCGATTTCCGTCCCGATGACGACTGTTATTATCGAGCTGGTTTTCATTGCGTTGATGGGGGGCGACCGTTTGGCGTATTATTTTTTGATGGGCGTACCTCTTTTGAGCCTTTTATATGTAGACATCAAGGGATTTTTTTCCGTGTTGCTTCTTATTCTCGCAATTACGGCAATTATGGTGTTTGGGCTTGACATACATCTTATACGCTACAGCTCCATCGAGGATGAACTTTTCAGCTTTATCGGAATGGGGGTGCTTTACGCGTTGTTTTTCCTGCTTTCGCGGTACTCGATAACCACACTTATAAGCGCGCAGGAAGCCGCCGAAACCGAGGCGCAATTTTTGGCGGATTATACAAAAGCACTTGAAACCGGCTACAACGAAATGAGAAAATTTCGCCACGACCACTTAAATTTACTAAACGGTTTTGCCGGGTTTATCGACGGCGGAAACCAAGAAGGAATTAAGGAATATTTGCAGAAAAATTTGGACGTAGCGGAAAAATCGCTCAAAGTGTTGGACAAAAACGTCGAGACCCTGCAAGTCATTAACATTCCCGAGCTGAAGGGCTTGCTTGCCGTCAAATTTGCGCAGGCGCAGTCCATGGGCATCGAGGTGGCGATTGACATCGCGCGACCCGTGGAGAACATACCTTTGGAGCGAACGGATTTGTGCCGCATTGTCGGAATAATGCTGGAAAACGCCGTCGAAGAGATTGTCGGCAACGAGGAACACGAGCGCAAACTTTTGGAATTCGGCATAATTTTAAACGAGGGCAATATCGCGATAATATGCGCAAACACCTGCAAAAACCCGCCGCTGGTTGAGGAAATATTTAATGAAGATTATTCGACCAAGGGGGAAAATCGCGGGCTTGGGCTGTATAACTTAAAGCAGATTTGCAAAAAAAGCGGCAACGCGTGGGTTTCTGCGCATACCGAGGACGAGGGCGTGTTTACGTTGACGGTAACGATAGTTTAGGGCGAAATTTTTTGTAAAATTCAAATTCCCGAATGCGTCAATTTGACCTCTTCGGGAATTTTTCGGTTGCGCGGGGGCAAAATCCGTTAATATATCCAAGTTGATGGTGAATTTATCTTTATTGATGGTGAGCACAAAATGTAGTTCGATTTCTCCTTTATTTGATATACGGGAAGGAAAAGTCCGAACCAGCTTTTCCTTCCCTCTTCTTTTTTAATTAGGGCAAAAATGACAAAACGAAGGAGGTGATAAAAATGGACAACGAAGACATCAAACAAGACGTTCAAGATGTTCAAGATGTTCAAGACAAAGAGGAGCCGGTGAAATCAAGCGGTATGTATATTTCGTTGGGTGCGGGCTTCGGAATCGCTTTCGGAACGGCCTTTGGTGCCGCGCTCGGCAATATTGCCTTGGGTCCGGCGATAGGGATTGCCGTCGGAGCGGGCATTGGCACAATACTTGAAGCGAGGGCCAAAAAGAAGCGCGAAGAAGAGGAATAAAAGCGCGCCAAGCGCGCAGTGAACACCGGGGACATGTGTCGGCGGCGACACATTCCCTCGAAGCCAGGAGCAGTTTCCTCACCCATAAAAAACGAGTCGGCGAGTGACACTCGCCGACTCGTTTTTTATATAAAAGAGAAAACCGCATCCGGCTTCGAGGGAATGTGTTGCCCCCGACATATTACCTCGGTGCCCACCGCGCGCTTGGCGCGCTTAACGCTTTACCCAAAGCTCGATTTTTTCACCGTTTACGTTCCATTCCTTTGCAAATGCGCCGTCGGGCGGAGCGGTTTGCGCGATGTTTTTTGCCAATATCTCTGCGGCGATTTCTGCCGAATTTTTTTCGATTACAGCGGCAAGGGCGGAATTTTCTTCGCTTGCGGCAAATCCCGCGAAAATATGGTCGGTGACTTCAAAGTCGGCTTCGCGGCGCATGTTTTGCCATTTGCTTATTAGCTCGCGCATGTTGCCTTCTTCGATTAACTCGGGGGTTAGGGTGGTGTTAAGCACGACGGTTACGTCTTTTTCGGAAGCGGCGGCGAAGCCTTCTTTTTGCAAGGTTTCGATTAGAACGTCGTCCATTGTGAGTTCGATGGGCGTGCCGTCGATTTCGAATTTGTACATGCCGGATTTTAGCGCGTCCATTGCTTTCGTTGGCGCGGCGTTCAGGGTTTTGGCGATTTCCGGCACCAGCTTGCCGTAACGCGGCCCAAGTGTGCGCAATTGCGGCTTGAAACGGTAGGACGAATATTCCGACGCGTCGTCGATGAAGCGGATTTCTTTGACGTTTAGTTCGTCTTTAATAATGTTCAAAAAGTTGTCACCAACAGACTCCGCGGCTCGGGAAATGCTTATCATCATTTCGCTTAGGGGCTGGCGAATTTTCACATTCGCAACATTCCGCGCCGACCGCCCCTGCACAACAATGTCCATAACAACCGACATTTGCGCCTCAAGTTCCGCATTGATGAGGCTTTCGTCACACGCAGGAAAGTCCGTAAGATGCACACTTTTCGGCGCGGATGAGTCGAGATTCACCACAAGATTTTGATAAATCTGCTCGGTAATAAACGGCACAAACGGCGCGGCAAGTTTTATAACGGTAACAAGCGCGTGATGCAACGTCTTGTACGCGCTGATTTTATCCGACGTCATCTCCGCGCCCCAATATCTCTCGCGAGAGCGGCGCAAATACCAGTTGCTTAAATCATCCACGAATTTGTCAAGCTCGCGCGTCGGCTCGGTTAATTCGTACCGCGCAAGGGCGGCATCGACTTTTTTCACAAGCGTATTCAGCCGCGAAAGCAACCATTTGTCCAGCACCGAAGGACAGCCGTCCCCTTGTCCCGCATACGGGTCGAACCCGTCGATTTCGGCATAAAGCACGTAAAACGCATACGTGTTCCAAAGCGTTCCCATAAATCGGCGCGCGCCTTCCTCAACGGCTTTGTCGCTGTATCGGAAATTCAGCCACGGCGCGCTTCCGGAAATCAAAAACCAGCGAATCGCATCGGCACCGTGTTTTTCAAGCGCGGACATAGGTTCAACGGCGTTGCCTTTCGATTTGCTCATTTTTTGCCCGTGTTCATCCAAGCCGTGTCCCATAACGATTACGTTTTTAAATGACGATTTGCCAAAGAGCATCGTCGAAATTGAAATCAGCGAGTAAAACCAGCCGCGCGTTTGGTCAACGGCCTCGGAAATAAAATCCGCCGGGAATAATTTTTCAAATTTTTCGCGATTTTCAAACGGATAATGCCACTGCGCAAAGGGCATCGCGCCGGAATCAAACCAGCAGTCGATAACTTCGGGCGTGCGCGACATTTGCCCGCCGCATTTGTCGCAGGATAATTTTACGGCGTCGATATAGGGCTTGTGGAGTTCGATTGTTCCGGCTTCGAGGGCACTCTTCGTTTCGTCACACATTCCGTCGGCGTTTCCTGCCCGCGAAGCGAGTTCCGCAATGCTTCCGACGCAGTGCAAATGCCCGCAATCCTCGCTTTCGCACACCCAAATCGGCAGCGGCGTCCCCCAGTACCGCTCGCGCGAGATGCTCCAGTCGATTACGTTTTCCAAAAAGTCGCCGAAACGTCCTTCCTTCATATGCCCGGGAAGCCAGTTCACCTCGCTGTTGCTCTTTAACAAATTCTCGCGCAGGCTCGAAGTGCGGATAAACCACGCATCGCGGGCGTAATAAAGCAGCGGCGTGTCGCATCGCCAACAAAAGGGATAGCTGTGCGTGTAGGATAATTTTTTAAAAAGCAGCCCGCGCTGTTTCAATTCGCGGACGATAAGCGGGTCGGCGTCTTTGACGAATTTACCCGCCCAAAGATACGCGTCGGACGTAAAGCAACCCTGCGCGTCAACAAATTGCAACAGCGGCATGTCATACGCCTTGCAAATTCTCGCGTCATCCTCACCGAAAGCGGGTGCGATATGCACAATCCCCGAGCCGTCCGTGAGGGTTACATAGGGGTCGCACACGACTTGGCAGTAGTTATTGCCCGTATCTGTGTTTTTTGCAAAATCAAACAGTGGCTCGTACTTTCTGCCTTCGAGTGCTTTCCCGGGGATTCTTTCTAAAATTTCATAACCCAAATCGGGAAAAAGTTTGTCAACCAAAAACATCGCCAAAATATAAACCCTTCCGCCGTGCGCAACCCGTGCGTAATCTTCCTTTGGATTAACGCAAAGTCCGACATTTGACGGCAATGTCCACGGCGTTGTTGTCCATGCGAGGAAGAATTCATTGTCGGCGGCGGCGGATTTGAAGCAGACGTAAACGGAATCTTCCTTCACGTCCTTGTAACCCTGCGCGACCTCGTGGCTCGAAAGCGGCGTCCCGCAACGCGGGCAGTACGGCACAACGCGATACGATTTATAAATCAAATTTTTCTTAAAAATCTCGCTTAACGCCCACCAAACCGACTCGATGTAATCGTTGTGGTACGTGACATAAGGGTCGTCCATATCCGCCCAAAAGCCAACGCGCTCGCTCATTTCGCGCCACAAATTTTCGTACTTCCATACGCTTTCTTTGCATTTTTTTATAAACGGCTCAACGCCGTAAGTCTCGATTTCGGGCTTTCCGCTTATGCCCAGTTCTTTTTCAACCTCAAGCTCGACAGGCAAACCATGCGTATCCCAGCCCGCCTTGCGCGGCACTTTATAGCCTTTCATCGTCTTATATCGCGGCACAATATCCTTGACCGTGCGCGTAATAATATGCCCGATATGCGGTCGACCGTTTGCCGTCGGCGGCCCTTCGTAAAACATAAAAACAGGCGCATTTTGGCGAAGTTCTATGCTTTGTGCAAAAACGTCGCGCTCGCGCCACAAATCCAAAACGGTCATTTCACGTTCCGCAAAATTTAAACTCGTCGAGACTTTCTCGTACATTGAAATTTTCCTCTCAAGTTGAATTGAGTGGGATTATATCAAATGCGGATGCATTTATCAAAAATTTGCCCCCTTTATCCCGCTTTATCCCGCTTGCGAGCGCGCACGAAACTCCGCAGGCGTCTCCCCTACGTATTTTTTAAAGATTGACCGAAAATATTTTACGTCGTCGAAGCCGACTTGTACGGCAATTATATCTTCTTCGGTTGCGGATTCGGACAGGTGTTTTTGCGCCTCTTGCACGCGCACCCACATTACGTAGTCGAAAAGCATCACCTTTTCGCGTTCCATGAAAACTTTGTTCAGCGTTTCGGGTGTTGTGCCGAGTTTTACGGCTATGCGGGCGATGGAGAAATTTTCGAAAAAATGCTCCTGAATGTGGCGTTTGGCGGCGAGGTGCAGGCGGAGGGAGTCTTTTGTATGAAATTTGCCTACATATGAACAAAATTCGCGCAGGGCTTTGTCCATGAATTGGTAGCCGTCGTCGATTGTTGCGATTCGCAAAATGTCGCTTGTGGGGAAATATCGCGCGACCTCGCTTGCGAAGGGCAGATTTTGCTCGCTGATGTAGCGGCTTATGCGGAAAACTATGGTCATTACGATTTTCGCGACGAGGTTTTCGGGCATCGGTCCGGATTGCGCGAGTGCGTTAAAAAGTTCGGAAAGCAGCCCCTTGCAGTATTCGTAATCGCCGACGACGGCGGAATAAACAAGCCGCCGCTCCCGCGCGTGGGGGTAACGGAACGTAATATTATTGTCGGGCTCGACGAATTCAATCGGAATTACGGCGTGATAGCCCATGCGATAGCGATATCCGAAAGACGCGTCGGCTTCGCGGGCAGAAATTGCGATTTCCATCGGTGTAGGGTAGGTGCGCCCGACACCGATTGTACAGCGCATCCCCGTACGGTCGAAAATCGCGTGCTTCAGGCGGTCGCCAAGCAAAACTTTTTCTTCTACGGTGAAATTCGCGTTTAAAATAATCGGGATTTCATGAAAGGCGCGCACAAATGCTCTTGTTTTATGCTCGCGCAACATGCCGCGCACGACGGATAAAATGCTGATTATGCGCAAATGTTTTTCCTGCTCGGACAGCGCGAGAGCGACGCGCTTATAATGGTCGATTCGCACAATAAGCACGGAAAAATCGGTGTCGAAGGGAATGTTAAAATACTCGAAGCCGTTGCTGATTTCATTTTCACGGTCAACGTCCCCGGCAAGAAGCGAGCGCAGAAAAATTTCTTCGTATTGAAAAATGCGCTGCCTGTAGGTGTTTTCCATATTGGACGTCATTCGGCGATTTTCCTTGAGCTTTTTCGTATTCGCGAGGGCAAATTCGAGGCAACGGTTTAAATCGCTGGGTTTAACGGGGCGGTACATAAAATCAAGCACGCCAAAATCGCGCCCGCGCTTCATATAATCGGACTCGTTGAACGTGCCGTACATTATGAATTTCACATCGGGGAACTCTTCGGAAACCTCTCTGAAGCGCACAAAATGTAACCCGCCAAAAAACTTGATGTCGGACAAAATAACATCGGGCTTCATGTCGCGTACGGCCTTTTGGACGTCGCCGGTTATTTCGCTGAAATGACCGACGATGCGGATTGCCGGATACGCACCGCGAATATGTGCGCGGAAATTTTTAATGTTTTCGGCATCGCCGTCAATTAGCATGAGGTTCATCTTGTATTCACACCTTCTTATCTTACCAGTTCAATTTGCCCCGATTTTATTGCGTTTATTATATCAAAAATATTTTCGGCGCGCTTTTTTAGCGAGACGCCGCTTGGACGCCTGGTTTTTGCGTCGTGCGCGTCGCTTCCGGCTTGGAGCGCGAGGTCGTGTTTTTTTGCGTAATCCAAGGCCTTTTTATTTGTTTTTTCGGACATCGACGCATTGTGAACCTCGATTCCGTCCAAGAGTTCCGGGGCAGCGGGGTTTGGGTCGGTTATCCACCACGCCGAACGAAACGGGTGTGCCTGTGCGATATACCCGCCTGCGCCGCGAACCGCCGCGCTTAGCTCCGGCAACGTCAGCTCGTCGAAGCCCGGATTTTCAGCCAAAAATTCCGGCGAAAGCCCGTACAATAAAAAATCTGTGCCGTGAAAGCTGTATTCCATTCCGAAAAACACGTCAAAGTTGCATTTTTCGCCTTCGCGCTTCGCCTTGTAATACGGCTCGGCATATAACTTCACTTTGTTTTTCCACGACAAATAAAGCGGGATACCGCTGTTTCCGTTAAAAAAGTGGTCGGTAATAATCGCCCCGGTAAAACCGACGCTGTTGTAATGCCGCACCATCTCCTCGGGCGAAGCAACTGCGCACGCGCTTACCGGGTATGTATGCATATGGGTTTCGTATAAGAACATGCAAAAAAAGCCCCCTGTCGATGCAAGTTTAACATAAAAAACCTATCCGACGCAAACCGCGCGCCAAGCGCGCAGTGGACACCGGGGACATGTGTCGGAGGCGGCACATTCTCTCGAAGCCGGGAGCCGTTTCCCGGCGTAAAAAAAGCGCGCCAAGCGCGCAGTGAGCACCGGGGACATGTGTCGGAGGCGCCACATTCTCTCGAAGCCGGAAGCAGTTTCCGGTGCAGTTTCCCGGCGTAAAAAAAAGAGTCGGCGAGTGTCACTCGCCGACTCTTTTTTTTTGCGATGAGGCATGGAAAAGCATCATGAAAAGTATCAAGCCCGGAAATTAGATTGACATGCTTCTTTTTGTGTGTTAAATTCCGCGAAGGAAAAGGGGATAAGTGTGAAAATTCGAAGAGAGGAACGCGGGCGACCGATTTTCATCAGGAATTGGTACGTATCAGCGAATGGCAAAAATGAATGAAAAAAATGCTTTTAATCGCTTTTGCCGTGGCATTGTCGATGGGGGGGATTACAATCGGCGTGCTTTATGTTTTCGAAATGTCGGGGCAAGACGCCCAAGAAGTCCTGCTTGTCCTAGCGGACGAGCCGTCGGAGCCAACGCCGTCGCCCACTCCCGCTCCTTCCCTCGAACCCAATTCCGAACCCGAACCCACTCCCGAGCCAACCCCCTCCCCCACCCCTCATCCATGGGAAATTTTCAGGCCGCATCCCCTGCCCGAAACCGACCCCGCAACTTTCCCGCGCTTCGCCTTTGAAAATCGCATAAATGAATACATGTCGCTGTATCCGATTCACTTCGGTATGCCCGAGGATTACACCGACGTAATCGGCGTAACAACTTTTCGCGGCAATAATTTTCGCAACAATCCGACTTGGGGCAACGCCGAAATCACGCAAGAACGCCTCGAGGTGCGGTATGAAATCCGCATCGGTTCGCTCGGTCGCTGGACGGGCGTGGGCTGGACGGGGCAACCCGCGATAATTCAATGGGACTGCGAAACCCGCCAAATAATGAACCTGCACGAAAATTTCCGCCACAAAGAAGGACTCATCGAGGTAATTCAAGGCACAATGGACGGGCATGTCTATTTTTTTGAATTGGAAACGGGCGAGGAAACCCGCCCGCGTTTGCGTTTCAATGAGAATATAAAAGGAAGCGTAACCGTGGACGCGCGCGGCTACCCCTTGTTGTACATAGGGCAAGGCGACAACATTCACGGCGGGCGTTTTGGGTACTACATTTTTTGCCTGATTACATTTGACGAATTGTTTTTCATCAACGGAATGGCGGCATACGTCCCGCGAAGATGGGGCGCGTTTGACGCGAATCCGCTTTTTGATACCGCGCGGGACCGCGTAATAATCGCGGGCGAAAACGGCGTAATTTACAGCGTTTTGCTTAACACCGATTTCGACCGCGGCGCGGGGACGATTTCAATTAACCCGCTGGTATCGCGCTATTGGCACACGGGAAGCAGACGGCTCGGCACAGAAAATTCCCCGACTGCCTTTGGGCATTACCTATTTTTCGCCGACAACGCAGGCTGGATTCAGTGCTTGGATTTGCGCACGCTTGAGCCCGTTTGGATAACGGACGCGGGCGACGATACCGACGCAAGCCTCGTTTTGGAGTGGGAAGATGAAAATCAACGGCTCGTAATTTTCACCGCAACGCAACTTGATTTGCCGAGGCAAGCCGGCGACGCATACATACGAAAGCTCGATGCCGCAACGGGCGAAACCCTGTGGCTTCAAGCCATCCGTTGCGGCTACAACACAGCCGTAAACGGCGGCGTAACGGCAACACCCGTCGTCGGGCAACACGATATTTCCCACCTCGTAATACACTCCGTTGCCCGAACCCTCGGCCGCGCGAGTGACGGCACGGTTATTGCATTTTGCAAAGAAACAGGCGACATTGCTTGGGAATTTCCGATGCCTGCCTTCGGATGGAGTTCCCCCGTTGCGGTTTACACCGAATGCGGCACAAGCTACATCATCGTTTCCGACTCAAACGGCCGCATGTTCATGCTTCGCGGCACAACGGGCGAGGAGGTTTATCGAATAAACCTCGGCGGAAATATCGAGGCTTCCCCGGCGGTTTTCGGCAACATGCTTGTCGTAGGCACGCGCGGGCAACGAATTTTTGGAATTGAGATTGTATAAGCGCGCCAAGCGCGCATTGGGCACCGGGGACACGTGTCGGAGGCGACGCATTCCCTCGAAGCCGGAAGCAATTTCCTAGCCCACACAAAAAAACAATCCCCCATTTGATTCAATGGAGGATTGACTTTTCGCGCCACTACAGCGTTGGTGCTCAATGCGCGCTTGGCGCGTCTAAATTAATTTCGCCAATTCAATAATCGCTTTTTTCGAAACTTTGCGACCATTGTACTCAACCAAATCGTCGAGCGAGCCGGTAAATGTGCAAGCGGGTTCGTATTTTTTCAAAACGATGCTGTCTTCATCAACAAAAAATTCCACCGGCGTTCCTTTATCGATATTTTTTGTTTTGCGAATTTCAACGGGCAAAACAATGCGCCCGAGTTCGTCCACTTGCCGTACTACTCCTGTAGCTTTCATGGTACATCCTCCTCCCCAAGATTTCGTTTCAAAGTGAAAACAGGGAAAGTATACCACAACTGTAAAATAATGCAAGTCTTGTAGGAAAATATTTTTTTTTGTCGAAGCGCGCGTGTGTCCGCTACCGTGGCAACACGCCCTAAAAAGTTGAACTTTGCCCCACGAAGCATGTGAAAATCGGACATGTATCGGGAGGGCGAATTTCAATTTTTCGAACGGAAAAAAATGAGTCGGCGAGTGTCACTCGCCGACTCATTTTTTTCCTCACGCGGGAAATGGATTTTCTCGATGTCGCATTGATTTTTTTGCGGGATGGGACACTACTCCATATCCGCGCGCTTTATAGACGCGCCCAGTTTGTTCAACCGCATGTCCAAATTTGCGTAACCGCGGTCGATATGATGCACCCCGGTAATTTCGCTCAAGCCGTCGGCGCGAAGCGCGGCAAGTACAAGTGCTGCGCCCGCGCGAAGGTCGCTTGCGGCGACTTGCGTGCCGGTCAGACGTTCGACGCCTTCGACAATCGCGCTTCGGCTTTCAATTTTTATTTCCGCGCCCATGCGCTTGAGTTCGCCGACTTGCATGAAGCGGTTTTCGAAAACGGTTTCGGTTATGACGGAGGTGCCGCGCGCGGTTGACATAAGTGCCATGAATTGTGCTTGCATGTCGGTCGGGAAGCCGGGGTAAGGCAGGGTTTTCAGGTCGGCGGCGATGATTTCGCTCGAATCGTCGCAAAAGACACGCACGCCGTTTTCGTGTTCCTCGACCAGTACGTTTACCTCTTTGAGCTTGGCGGTGACGGGTTTTACGTGGTCGGCGAGGACGTTGCTCAGTGTGATATCGCCGCGCGAAATTGCCGCGGCAATCATAAAGGTGCCGGCCTCGATTCTGTCGGGAATTATGCTGTGCTTTATGTCTTTTGCGTCGAGGGAAACTACGCCGTCAATTTTTATTGTGTCGGTTCCCGCGCCGCGAATTTTGCCGCCGATTGAGTTCAAAAAATTTGCCAAATCTACGATTTCGGGTTCACTTGCGCAGTTTTCCAAAATTGTTTGCCCGTTTGCAAGGGCCGCCGCCATCATTATGTTTTCCGTTGCGCCAACGCTTGGGAAGTCGAGATAAATTTTCGCGCCTTTGAGGCGTCTTGCGGTGACGTTTACGAAGCCGTGGGCGTGGTCGATTTTCGCGCCGAGGGCGGCAAAGCCCTTGAGATGCAAATCAACCGGCCGCGAGCCGATTGCGCACCCCCCCGGAAGCGGCACCTTTGCGCGTCCGAAACGCGCCAAAAGCGGACCCATTATTAAAAAGGAAGCGCGAAGTTTTCCGACAAGCTCGTATGACGCGTCGAGAGAATCCGCGCCCGATGCGTCGATAACAAACGTGTTGTTTTCGCAGGAAACGCGCGCGCCGAGGGATTCAATTAAAACGCACATTGCCTCGACGTCGCTTAAAAGCGGAACGTTTTGCAACGTGCAAGGTTTTTCGGTTAAAAGAGCGGCGGCAAGCACGGGCAAAACCGCGTTTTTCGCGCCGCAAACATTAAGAGTTCCGCGAAGCGGACCGCAGGGTTCAACAATAAATTTTTCCGACATAAAAAAATCACCATACATATTCTTGCCAACTTGACAATCGGAATATTCATATGGTAGCGTAAAAGTAGGATATTTTGTTGACGGGCAGATATTCTTTTTGCCACTACGCCCTAGGCGAAAAATGAAGGGGTGGAAGCGATGAACAAATTGCACAAGGCTCTTGCGATTCTTTTGCTTTTTATTTTTCTTTCCACCTATTTTATTGTTCCCGTTGCGTTAATTACGCACAAGGGCTGCGTTTCCGAATATTGCCGACCGTGTGCCGTTATCTCAAAAATCGGCGAAGGTTTGCATTACGGCGGGGCAGTTATTGTTGTTGCCGCAGTTATTTTGCTTGCGGCTTTTTATATTGTGCCGCCGGCTGTTGGGCAAAATATTTTTTTCAGCCCGGTCAAACTCAAGGTTAAGATGAATAATTGACTCCGTGAATGATTTTTGTTTTGCCAAAAAAAAATTTACGGAGGTATTTATAATGAAGAAATTATTTGCGTTACTTGCGCTTTTTGCGTTTTTATTTTCGTTCGTGGCGTGCGATATGCAAGGGGAAGCCACGTTGTATCCTGCCGACCAAATTGAAGCTGATGCCTATGGTGCGGACGCAGTTGCGCCGACAGCGGAAACCGAACGTACCGGCGAGCCGCTTGGCGTAATCGCGACGATTTTCCCGCAGTATGATTTTTTGCGCCAAATCGGCGGCAGTAGGATTGACCTTTCGATGCTTATTTCGCCCGGCGCGGAAAGCCACGCTTTTGAGCCGACGCCGCGCGATATTGTTGCGATAAATAACGCGGATTTGCTTGTATATGTCGGAGGACATGGGGATACGTGGGTTGAGGCAATTGTGGATTCGCTTGGCGAAGAGCTTCGAACCGCCGCATTGGTTGATATGGTTGACGCGGTTTACGCGGAGCATCGACACCATGGGGATTATTGCGAGGACGACGACCACGGGCATCACCACGACCACGGGCATCCCCACTCGCATGACCACGACCATTCACACGACCATGGGCATTCGCACGCACATGACCACGACCATTCACACGACCACGGGCATTCTCACGCACATGACCACGACCATTCACACGACCATGGGCATTCTCACTCACATGACCACGACCATCATCACGAGCATGAACATGAGCATTCCCACAGCCATGACCACGACCATTCGCACGACCATGGGCATTCGCACGACCATCATCACGACCACTCACACGGCCATCACCACCACCACGACCCCCATCTCGATGAACACGTCTGGACTTGCCCGCGAAACGCAGCACGTATCGTGCGCGCCTTAACGGAAATTTTGGCGGAAGAGGACGAAGCAAACGCCGAATATTTCCGCGCAAACGCCGCCACCCTCATCGCCGAACTCGAGGCACTTGACCGCGATTTTCTCGAACTTATCGCCGACCCCGCCCGCCGCAACACAATCGTAATCGCCGACCGCTTCCCCTTCCGCTATCTCATGGACACATACGGCATCGAATACTACGCCGCGTTTTACGGTTGCACCGCCGAAACGACGGTCTCCCCCGCGACAATCGCAAGGCTCATCAACACCGTCAACGACAATGAAATTCCCGTCGTGTTCCACATCGAATTTTCCGACATGCGCATCGCGAACACCATCGCCGAAGCAACAGGCGCAACGGTTCTCGAACTGCATTCCGCGCACAACGTAAGCAGCGCGGACCTCGCCGCAGGCATAACATATGTGGAAATTATGCGGCGCAACTTGGATGCTTTGCGCGAGGCGTTAAGCTGATGGCACTGATTTCCTGTCGCGACGCGGCGTTTGCCTACGACGGAAAAACTGTAGTGGAGGGGCTGAATTTCCGCGTCGCGCAAGGCGATTATCTTTGTATCGTCGGCGAAAACGGCAGCGGCAAGTCCACTTTAATGAAGGGATTGCTCGGATTAATGCGTCCGAAAAGCGGCGAAATTTCCACGGGCGACGGGCTGAAATCCACGCAAATAGGCTATCTTCCGCAACAGTCGTCGCAACAAAAAGATTTCCCCGCAAGCGTGTACGAAGTCGTGATTTCCGGCACGTTAAACCGTCGCGGCATTCGCCCGTTTTATTCGTGGCGTGAACACGAGGTCGCGGAAGAAAATATGGAAAAGCTCGGCATCATCCCCCTGCGAAAAAAATCTTTCCGCGAGCTTTCCGGCGGACAACAACAGCGCGTCCTGTTGGCGCGGGCGTTGTGCGCGACGGAAAAATTGCTGCTCTTGGATGAACCCGTAAGCGGTCTTGACCCGATTGTCACTGCCGAGCTTTATCAGACAATCGACACACTGCGCCGCGAAACCGGCGTCGCAATTATAATGATTTCACACGATATCCGTTCGGGGGTGGAGTATGCGCCACACATACTCCACTTGCAAAATCGCCAAATTTTTTTCGGCACAACGGACGAATACAAAAATTCCGAAGCGGGACGCTATTTCCTCCAAGGGGGTGAGTTCCGATGAGCGATTTCAGCTTAGATATTGCCTCCGTTGCCGAAACCATTGAAATTTTTTCGATGGACTTTATGATTCGCGCGGTGGTTGTCGGGCTTTTTGTGTCGGTTTGTGCCGCGCTTTTGGGCGTCAGTTTGGTGCTTAAACGCTATGCGATGATTGGAACCGGGCTTTCGCATATCGGCTTTGCCGCGATGATTATCGCGGGGGTCATCGACTTCGCGCCGGTTGCGTTTTCGATGGTCGTTGTTGTGGCGGCGGCGTTTTTGCTTTTGCGGCTTAATGAAAACAGCAAAATCAAAGGAGACAGCGCGGTCGCGCTAATTTCCACAGGCGGCCTTGCCACAGGCGTAATCGTCATGGGAATAACAACGGGAATTACTTTGCAAATTTGCGACATCCTATTTGGAAATATCGGGATTTTGACAATCACGCAGAACGATATGTATTTCAGTGTCGGGTTATCCGTCCTCGTAATTGTGGTTTTTGTGCTGTTTTACAAACAGCTTTTTGCCGTAACTTTTGACGAAACCTTTGCAAAAGCCACAGGCACAAACGTCGAGCTTTACAAAAGTTTGCTGGCGGTTTTGACCGCCGTGACCGTTGTTTTGGGGATGCGCATGATGGGCGCGCTTTTAATCACGAGTTTGACGCTGTTTCCCGCGCTTTCCGCGATGCGTATTTGCAAGCGGTTTTTGTCGGTTGTAATTGCGTCGGCGATAATCGGCGTGGTGTGCTTCGGCATCGGGATTTTCTTTTCCGTGTCACTGACTTTGCCGCCGGGCGCAAGCATCGTCGGCGTTAATTTGATTTTGTTCACGATTTTAAGCGGCGCAACATGGGTAAAAAAGTCAAACTGATGGATGGGAGAGCTTTCACATGAGCAAGGAATTAAGACGCAAAAGAGCCAAGGAAAAAGAACGCATGACAAAACTCGCGCTCACAGTTGTGGGCGGGATAGTTGCCGGGCTGGTGGTCGGCTTTATTTTAATGGGCGTGCTTGGCGGGGATGACGACGACCGCGTTTTTCTAAACGCAGGCGCATCAATAACCCTCCGCGAAGACGGCACATTCCTCGCCCTTCTGCCGCACAATGTCCGCCTTAACGGCACCTTTGCCGAAACCGAAGCCCCCGCCGGAACAACCGTTTCGTTTGAGTTCAACCACAACGGAGTGGACCGAAACGACGTCGGCACAATTCGCGGAAACGCATTAATTGCCCCCGATGAATGGGACTCGGGATGCGCGCACGGGCACGGGATGGTTTATATTTTAAGATAGATGGATTATTGACTGAAAACAACCCGTCCTGCGAAAATCGTGTAAATTACACGTCCCGTAACTTCGCGGCCGTGGAAGGGGGTGTTTCGCGCCAAGCTGCGAAAAGTGTTTTTGTCGATTGTGTGGCGTGCGGTCGGGTCGATTATCGCTAAATCGGCAGGCGCGCCGCGTGAAAGATGACCTGATTCCAAGCCCAAAATTTTCGCGGGATTTGACGTGAATTTCGCGATTAGTTCAAGCGGGGTGAGTACGCCCGATTCCGCCAAATGCGTAATTGCAACGGGAACGGCGGTTTCCAGACCGATTATACCGTTTGTCGATGTGGCGAAATCTCGCTTTTCGTCCGCGTGGTGCGGCGCGTGGTCGGTTGCGATTACGTCGATTACGCCGTCTTTCAGCGCGGCGATAATCGCGTCGCGGTCGGCGCGGGTTCGAAGCGGCGGGGCCATTTTATAGTTCGGGTCTGCGCAAACGTCCTCGTCAATCAGCGTAAAATGATGCGGCGTAACCTCGGCGGTTACGGCTTGCCCCGCTTTTTGCGCGGCGCGAATAAGTCGGACGCCGCCGGCAGTGCTTGCATGACAAATATGAAGGCGCGCGCCCGCTTGCCGCGCAAGCTCGATGTCTCGCGCAATAATCGTGTCCTCGGCTTCCGCGCCCGTAAGCGACAAGTCCTCGCAATGCGCCAAAATCGGCAAGCCAAGCTCCCTCGCCCGTTTCATCGCCTCGAGGTATATCGCCGAATCCATGACGGTTTTTCCGTCGTCGCTGAAGGCAAGAATTCCTTTCGCCGCCATGCCCTCCAAGTCGACGATTTCGCGCCCCTCAAGCCCTTTTGTGATTGCCCCGACGGGAAGCACGCAAACAGGGCTTTTTTGAATCCCCGTTTCGATAATCCGCAACATAATTTCGACACAATCGCACACAGGAGACGTATTCGGCATTGCGCAAACCGTTGTAAAGCCGCCTGCCGCCGCCGCTTTTGTGCCGCTTTCAATCGTCTCCTTGTGTGTCTGCCCCGGCTCGCGCAAATGCACATGCATATCAATGAGACCGGGCGTAACCCACATCCCTGTCGCGTCGATGGTCTCCGTGCCTTTGACTTCCGGCAATTTTGGGGCAATGTCTTGCACGACTCCGTCACGAATTAAAATGTCGCCGACCTCGTCAAAGTTATTTTTCGGGTCAAGAATCCGTCCGTTTTTTATTAAAATTTTAATCACCTCTCGTCAGTAATCGCTCGTCATGACTATTTTTTGCCTGTAGCCCATTATAGCATCTTTTATCGCCGTCCTTAATTTTGAGGTACAAACAATTTTAACGCTATTTTTGTTATTTTTCGCCGAAAACAAAAAAACAAAAAAACCACGCAAAACAAGAACGCGAGTCCCCCGGATCCGGCCATCCGGCGCATTCTTGCCTGTCGTGGTTTTGTTTTTTTGTTTTTGAGAATTGAAAGAAAAATTCGG
>JGI24703J35330_11748653_pt1 | contig 23619 bp, 21 predicted proteins | sample TergutNt197P1_FD_35330 | JGI IMG/M metagenome (IMG submission 35330)
AGCGCCGTTTTTGTATAATGGTGAAACTTATTTAAGTTATGATGATAAGGAGTCTCTTCTAGCAAAAGTTGAGTATGTGAAGAGAATTGGTCTATATGGGATTATGTATTGGGAACATAGTTGTGATTTTACGCTAGAATTAACTCGTTTTATGTCGAAAATTTTGAAACAAACATAAATTTAAAGCACTTGTGATAGGTTGAATTTATGAAAGTTACTTTCATTTTAAAAAACCCTTGCAAAAATATAAAATTAAAGGTATAATACCAATTATAAAATGGTATATACCAATTATCGCAGGAATACAATGTACAAAACACAATTCCAGTACTAAGGGGATTAACTGGTAAATCAAAGGAGTGAACAGCTTGGAAGCTATTCAAGTGAAAAAACGAAAAGGTCAGTTTATAAGAAATGTTAAACGAAGTGGTCAATTATATGCTTTCATCTTCTTAGCATTTTTATCCATCTTAGTGTTTGCGTATTTGCCAATGTATGGAATTTTAATGGCATTTCAAAACTTCAGTCCGTTGCGAGGGGTAATGGGAAGTCCGTGGGTTGGATTTAATCACTTTAGAATGTTCTTTAATGATTTCTTCTTCTGGGATATTATGTATAATACGATATTCTTAAGTTTATATCAAATTATCGCATCATTTCCAATGCCGATTATTCTTGCGCTTGCGTTTAATGAGATTAAAGGTGGTTTCTTTAAAAAATTTACGCAAACTGTCACATACGCTCCACACTTCATTTCTGTGGTCGTAATGACTGGTATGGTAATTTCATTTTTAACACCTGATGGTATAATTAATAATTTAGTAGGTTTTGTCGGAATTGCTCCAAGAAACTTTTTATCACTACCACAATGGTTTTCAAGTATTTATGTCTGGTCACAAATTTGGCAATCGACTGGTTGGGGTACGGTTATTTATCTGGCGGCACTCGCTGGAGTTGACCCGACCCTTCACGAAGCGGCAATTGTCGATGGTGCTACAAGGCTTAAACGTGTTTGGCATATTAATCTTCCCGCCATTCGCCCAGTAGTAGTTGTTTTATTGATTATGAGTTTCGGTTCGATTATGACAAATGGATTTGAAAGAATTATCTTATTACAAACTCCTCTTAATCTATCTCGTTCTCGTGTTATCTCTACATTTGTATTTGAAATGGGTATTGAGGGTGGAAGATTTAGTTACGCAACGGCGATTGGTTTGTTTAATTCCGTAATCAATGTAATATTATTGACGACCGTTAATATTATCTCGAAGAAAGTGAGTGGAAGTGGGCTATGGTAAAAGCACCAGATACAACAAATTTCGATCAAGCAGGACGTGTAGCTACTGCAAATGCAATAGGAATTAAGTCAAAAAAAGTCTACACAGAGCACACGAACCTAAATCTCGGTAATAAAAAAGTTCCTATAAGCCCTGAACTACAAAAAGAAATTGACTCTACTGTTGAGGAAGTTAATTCAAGAAAAATGAAGTGGCAAATTAAAGAAACAAAAGGCGACAAAATATTTTTAGGATTCGTATATTTTTATCTTCTAATAGCACTAATCTTAACAATTTATCCACTTATTTTCGTACTAAGTGCCTCGATAAGTGAACCACACTACGTAAATTCTGGACGAATGGTTTTATGGCCTATGGGCGTTACGTGGGAAGGTTATCAACTAATTTTCCAAAATACTCAAATTTGGACTGGTTACTTAAATACCATCTTCTACACAGTGGTGGGTACTTTAATCAACTTAGTCGTAACGATTCCAGCCTCATACGCATTAAGTCGACCGGAGTTTTACGGAAAAAGATTCTTCATTATCTTTATAATGATTACGATGTTTTTCGGTGGAGGAATTATCCCAACATTTATTCTTATCGATAATTTAGGAATGATGAACACGGTATGGGCAATCCTTTTACCAGGTGCTACTGCTGTATGGCATATCCTTGTTACTCGAGCATTCTTTGTTGCCAATATTCCAAGAGAAATGGAAGAAGCCGCTATTGTTGATGGTGCAAGTGATTTTTATATGTTCTTTAAAATTATTTTACCACTATCGATGCCGATAATAGCGGTAATGGCTCTCTTCTTTGGAGTAGCTAACTGGAATAGTTGGTTCCCAGCGATGATTTTCTTATCAAGAAGTCGAGAGTTGTGGCCGTTACAAATGATTTTAAGAGAAATTCTCGTACAACAAAGTTTAACATCAATGCCTCAAGGAGCGGATGCAGCAATGGCTGCGATGCGTCGTCAACAAATGGCACAAATTATTCGTTATGGAGTAATGGTTGTTTCAACATTACCTATCATTATGGTTTATCCATTCTTACAAAAATTCTTTGTTAAAGGTGTTATGATTGGTTCTGTAAAAGGTTAAAAAAATCATTAAAACTTGCCTTTGGCAAGATGATTTATTACCTACTTTAAAGTTAATAACTCATCTTGCCAAAGGCAAAAAAACAAAATAAGTCGCAAAACGCGATTAAAAAATTGGAGGAAAAAACAATGAAGAACAATATTAACAAAATTTTATTAACTGCTTTATTTTTTGTTACACTTGTTGGACTTGTTGCTTGTGGAAATAGCAATGAAACTACAAACAATAACAACAACAATCAACAAACACAACCTGGAACACCAAGTGAACCAGCGGCAACTAGACCTGATGGATGGCTTGTTGATGAGGAAATCACATTATCATTAATGTCACGTAATATGGGACATGCAGAATGGCGTGATATGCCATTCTGGCACTATTTAGCAAACAAAACAGGAGTAAACTTCGACTTCAACACTCCTCCTTACGGAGATGATTTTACAACCGCACTTAACCTTGCACTTGCAAGTGGAAATGTTTCTGACGTACTAGTTGGAACAGGATTAACACCTGCTCAACAAATTGAATTTGGAGAAGGTGGAGTATTAATTCCATTACAAGATTTAATCGCAAACTATGCACCAAATATTGAAGCTTTCTTAAATGAAAATCCGATTGTTAGAGCTGCGATTACTGCACCAGATGGTAATATTTACGCTCTTCCTCAAATCAACCGTTCTAGAGAAGCATCTTGGATTGCAGGACCATTATGGTATAATGGAGCTCATTTAGAAGCATTAGGATTTGATGCACCAGCAGGTGAGGTTCCAAGAACATTAGCGGAATTCGATCAAACAATGGAAAGAATGCGTGATGAATTAGGAATTATTCCAATATCAGATGGTTGGCAAATGAACTGGTTTAGAAACTGGTTTATCGGTACATTTGGAATTGCAAATAATGCAGTTGAGATTTCAAATGGGGTAGCTCGTCACAATGCAACAACTGATAACTACCGTGCTTACCTTGAGCATATGAATATGTATTTCACAGAAGGTATCTTACACCCTGAAATCTTTACATTAACAATCGATCCAAACCTCGCACAAGTAGCTGATGGTAATATCGGATTATTCCAAGGGTGGTATCCAATGTTCCCACTAGGAGTAAGTGATGAAGAAGGTCCAAATAACCCAATGTTCCACCCATTAACAAGTGAGTGGTCACCAACTCCTATAATTCCGATGCACCACGGAATTTCACCAGGACAATTTGCAATTACACATACTAATTCAAATCCTGTCGCAACTATCCAGTTCTTTGATTTCTTCTATTCATATGAAGGGTCTCACTTTGCACAAATGGGTCCACAAGGATATTTCTGGGATACTGCAACAAATGCAGCAGGTGAAGAAGTTATCATCTTTGGTTCACATGTAGATCTTGATGATGCAGACGCTCGTGGACGTTTAGTACCATTCTTTGGATTCCCAGCACCACACGTATTATATGACTTACCACATATGTTTAGACCAGATGCAATTGATGAAGAAGTAGATTTAAGCTTTGATACATTTATTCGTCGTGAAACTGCAAACATCCTACGTTACGGAGTTGTAGCATTACCACCTTCTATGATGACCGTCGATGAAGCAGCAGCAATTGCAGAAGTAAACACGTCGTTAACATCATTTATCTTACAAATGGAAGCTGAATTTATCGCAGGAGTACGTCCTTTAAATGACGACACTTGGGCTGAATTCCAAGCACAACTTGAAACAATTGGTGTAAACCGTGTAGTAGAAATTCACCAAGCAATTGTTGACAGAATCAACTAATAATAAATAAAAGCAAATGGGAGTATTAGAAGAAAGACTTTAATAGCTTTCACTATACTCCCTTTTTAAATTTTGAATGTTTAAAAGGAGTGAGATGATGCGCAAAATTCAATTAATTGGCGACCTAATGCTACTAGCGATAAAATTACAAATATTCTTTTTTTACCGCGTGCTAAAAGGCGCAATAATCTTCGGGATTTTTCCAGGATTCTTATTTGTTTACCGCGTCTTAAACGACTGTATTGAACAAAAATCCATATCTCATATCAGTTTGAGAAACGAAGTTTCTCGCTTGTCAAAAGATGAAATTGTTAAAATTAATATACTCGGCTTTGGTTTTTCAATCTTCTTATGGATTATAGGTCTTAATCGACAAGTAATTAGATTATATATGGCTGCGCCAGTATTAAATTTTTTAACACTCCTCATGTTAATAATAACAATCTGCACATTAATCTACATACTACCTATACTTTCAAAATATGAACTCCCTATCACACAGTACCTTTATCAAGCATTTCTTCTATCTTTCATTAGCATTATCGACACGGTCGCAATAATTTTCGGTGTAGCAATTGTAGCAATTATCGCATTTGTTTTTCCACCATTTGCTCTTTTTATGAGCATTCCTTTGGTTTTTACACCATACGTTTGGTTTTCAAGGAATGCGGTAAAACGTCTAGAAAATGTTCTCTACAAAAAAATAGAAGATAAATAAAATTATACATTTACTAAAAGGAGTGCACGTATGCCTAAATTAGGAATATCTATCTACCCGGAAAAATCAAGTTATGAAGAAAATATCGCATATCTTGATCTCGCAGCAAAATACGGTTTCAAACGCGTATTCACAAGTTTACTACAAATTAATGGTGATCAAGATGAAGTAATAAGAGATTTTAAAAAAGTCGTTGATCACGCAAATTCACTGAATATGGAAGTCATGATTGATATAATGCCAAGTCTTTTCCCACAATTAGGAATAAGTTACGATGATCTCTCATTTTTCCACGAACTCGGAGCATACGGAATAAGACTCGACGTAGGCTACACAGGAAGCGAAGAAGCACGAATGACCAGAAATCCTTACGGATTAAAAATTGAAATAAATATGTCTGCTGGTACGAGGTACCTCGATCAAATAATGTCATATTCACCCAATAGAGAAAATTTAATCGGATCGCACAATTTCTACCCTATGGAATATTCAGGTCTCGATTTTGACTTTTTTGTAGATTGTAGCCTCGATTTTAGAGAACATAATATTAGCACGGCATGTTTTATAAATTCACATGATGCAGATTTTGGTCCATGGGATATTTGCGACGGATTATCAAGTTTAGAAATTCATAGAACACTTCCAATTGAAACACAAATAAAACATTTGAAAATGATGGATTTAATCGATGATATTATAATCGGAAATGCTTTTGCAAGTGAAGAAGAACTAAAAGCAGCGGCAGATGCGTTTTTTGCAACACAACCTGTTGTAAAAGTTATTTTAAATCCTGAAACGACAGATATAGAACGAAAAATTGTTTTAGATGAACTTCATTCATACCGTGGTGACAAGTCGTCCTACTTACTCAGATCAACGATGACGCGCGTGAAGTATGCTGATGAAGATTTCCCTGCTCACAATACGCATGATATTACGCGCGGTGATATTTTAGTTTGTAACAACAATCTCGGTCGCTATAACGGTGAACTTGATATAGCATTACTTGATATGAAAAACTCTGGTCGTGTAAATATAGTAGGTCGTATATCAGACGAAGAGCTGATTTTACTTGATTATCTTAAACCGTGGTCAACTTTTAAATTAAGTGAAAAATAATCGTCCCATCAAAAAAAAGTATCGATAAAAAATTATAAAAGCGTTCATGTTGTCGTAAATTGTTTGATTTTTGTGTTATAATAATAGAACGTGCTAACCACTTTTTAGGAAAGTAGGAAATTTTAATGAGAAAAATCGACAAAGAAACAGGGGTTCCTCTTTATCTGCAAATCAACGAAGTTATCCGTGAGATGATAGATGATGGTGAAATTAAAGAGGGCGACGTGATTATGCCTGAGCGTGAGCTTGCAATTTTTCAAGAGGTCAGCCGTATGACCGTGAATAAAGCGATTGCTAAACTTGTGGAAGAAGGGTATCTTACACGGGTTCAAGGAAGCGGGACAACTGTTGCAAAAAAACGTCGAATTTCTCGATATGAAGGTGTTGAATCTTTGAGCGAAATTCAAACCAAAACGGGTACGGATGTTTATAGTAAAATTATCTCGTTTCAAGAGATGGGTTTGTCAAAATGGATAAAACGAAAATTACATACCGATTCAGAGTGGGGCTATAAAGTAAAAAGAGTTCGATATCTCGAAGATGAACCCTCCGTGATTGAATCAATTTATCTTAGTAAAGAAATGTGCCCAGATTTAACGATGGAACTTGTGAAAAATCACTCGATGCATGAACTCTATACAAAAAGATACGGACATAATTTATCGCAAGCAGAACAAATCATCAAACCGGTTATGCTAAAAGAAGACCAAGCTGAACTTTTGGATGAAGAAATAAATGATTTGGCGCTTCAGATTAAGAGGCATTTATACACGGCGGACGGTCGCATCATGGAATATTCCGAATCGATATTCCTTAGTCGAAAAAACGACTTCGCCGTTGTCTTAAAGTAAAATATTTTTGTTACATGTTCATCTAACTAAAAAACTTTTTATAACTTGTTTTAACCTAACTTGTGGTTAAATTCACAAAGGAGTGTGTTCATGCAAGCCATTATTAATGGAAAACTTATTCTACCTGACGTTGTTGTTGAAAATAAAATCATCCTCATTGAAAATGGAAAAATAACGCAAATAGTTGATGTATTACCAACTGAAGCGGATATTATTGACGCAAAAGGACTCTTTGTCGCGCCGGGATTCGTGGATGTTCACATCCACGGAAGTAAGGGATGTGATGTGATGGATGGTACAACTGAAGGACTCCTTACAATAGCGCGATCGATTGCAAAATTCGGGACAACATCTTTTTTGCCAACGACTTTAACGATGGCCAAAAAGGATATTTACAATGCTCTAGATACCATCACATCCCTTAAAAACGCACCCACTCAGGGTGCAGAAATCCTCGGCGCGCATTTAGAGGGCCCCTTTATTAATGTAGCTTTCAAAGGAGCACAAAATCCCGATTATATCATAAAACCTGATTTTCAGTGGATAAAAGATTATTCTGATACAATAAAACTTATAACGTATGCGCCAGAAATGGATGAAAATTTAGAGTTTACAAAACAAGTAAAGGAAAACACTAATGCAACTTTATCCATGGGACATAGCGCTGCAACTTATAAACAAGCTCTCGATGCAATAGCAGAAGGGTGTTCACATGTTACACATCTTTTTAATGGAATGCCTTCGCTTCATCATCGTGAACCTGGAATTTTGGGGGCGGCTTTGACACAAGATGTGTATACAGAGCTAATTGCGGATAAAATTCACGTTAATGAGCACCTGTTTCAATTTGTTCTTGATAATAAGGGTGAAAAAAAGATTGTTCTTATAACGGATTCGATGCGCGCCGGATGTATGAAAGATGGGATTTATGACCTTGGCGGACAAGACGTTTTCGTGGAAAATAATAAAGCAGTGTTAAAAGATGGTACTTTGGCTGGAAGTATTTTAACAATGAACGACGCTGTGAAAAATTTTTATTTATCGACAAATGCTACGCTTAGTCAAGCTGTGCACGCGGCGAGTTTAAATCCAGCCGCCTCTATTAACCAGGCCCATCTCAAAGGTAGTCTTGAGGTTGGAAAAGATGCCGATATTATATTCATAGACGATGATTTTAATTGTCTTTTTACTATAGTAAAAGGTGAAATAGTTTTTAAAAATTTATAAAATAAAAGCCGTATAAGTAAAATGGAATCTTACTTGATACGGCATTTATTTATTTAATAAATCTCAAACAAGTAGAAAATTCTGGCGTTAAATTCACTTAGAAAATCAATTATGTATTTTTTGATTCGAGGATTGAATTTGGTTCAAGTTTGAATAGATAAATAAGTGATAATGATAGAGATATGAAGATAACGATGAAGGTTATAATATAAAACATTAAGATCGTATTTAAATTTAATGTTATATCGAAATTATCAAACATATCTTGTGCAGTCATATGAACACCAAATCCCATTCGGTTGAAATCATTTAATCTACTTCCCATGTTCATCATAGGGAAAACATGTGGATTATTTAAAATATCTCTAGTCAAAGTTTCTATTGTAAAACTAGTCGCAAACATATGACCGATACTTAATGCCAAACTGATTGAAAAAAGCGAAAGGATGAAAAATTCAAAAAATGTTCTAATTATAATTTTTAATTTACTATCACCTATAGCAAGGTAAATTCCGAACTCATTTCTTCTTTCGCGAACTAGTAAAATCGAGAATAAACCGAGAATTAGAATTGATGAAATTATAGCAAAAATTAGAATAAAGTTGGAAATGCCTTCGAATTCATCTAGGACATTTGTAATTGCAGCATATTCATATCTTAAATCATCAACAATCCATAAATCAGGTAAATATGGTTGTGCAGCATAATAAAAGTTTTCTAGATCTAACGAATCTCTAAGAACAAATACAATATCTTCGTAAAGATTATAATATCCTGCTCCATTAACACTAGTCAAATTTTGTGTTTCAAAACCAAGTGTATAAACATTTCTAACGATGCCAATCGGAGCATAAATCATTGTGTTAAATGACACATGATTATAAACATTTATATCATTTGCGTAATTATCCATAATAAACATCGGTTCAAAGATTCCAATAACTTCGAGTTCAATTGTCTCAGACCAAATAATATTATAATCTTGGAATCTTAGATGTAAATTTACAGCACCATTAATAACACCATAATCTCCATCATACCAACGCATATCGACTGTAAATGTATCTCCAACATCTAAATTATTCTCTAAAGCAAATTCATTTGAAATCAATACTACAGGTATATCATCAATTATTTCGTTGTAAGTAAATACTCTTCCACGAATAACCTCAAGTAAACCTTGCGTAACATCGATTATGTTTGGATTCCTTACTCCTTTAAATCGAAGATTTTGAACATGGTCAAAATCTAAAGACATTCTATTCATATAATCATTGATAATATTATACAATGTATCTCTATCGAAGTGATTCCATAAATTCATATATATAGTCTTGTCTGTCGGAAGTCTTAATGTGTCACTAAAAAAGCCTATTTCAACCGATGGAATGCGAGTTACAATTGCATAATCTAATGCGATAACATATTCTAAAGCGCCAATAGATTCTAAAACGTGATGATTAACAACACCCCAAGGCGCCACCTCACCATAGACAAAAACTTCAGCGATAGCATCATTATCTTTATTAATTGTTGCAATCGGTGGTATTTGACGCTTGAGATTATCTCGAGTGACAGAAATTGCATTTGAAATTGATAAAGAAGTGGCGGTTAAAAAACTGATTAAAAAAATGATAAAGAAAATTATTATTGATTTTTGCCAATTGCGTATGAGATTTAAAAATACCAATTTTAATAAATTCATAAATGGAACCTCTATTCTTCAACAATGATATTAAAACGTACGGATGCGTCGAGTGGCCAATTATTGTAAATTGTACGTGGTTGTAGTACGTTTGGCGAAACATAAGCGATAAATGCGTAAACACCAGGAACTTCAGGTGCACGAATTGTGAAGACACCATGATCAACTATTCGACTGTAAGGTGAATTGCTGACATCAACAAATAAAAATGGTTCATCATTTAAATGTATTGGTTTCCAATCAAGAAAGGCAAAAACTACATATTCATAAAGTTCATTATAAAAATCTTGTTGTTGGACACTTGGATTAATAAAATAAGCAAGTTCAATAATTTCTCCAGGTTTAGCGAAAACTGTTGCTGGTGAATAAGCAACTTGAACTTCATCTGGATTTATATCTAGTTGCTGACTATTTACACGGATATCTCCGAATCCTGTTAAAGGAAGTGGAAAATCTATTCGATTATCAGGAATGAAATTAAAATCTCTGGAAAAAGTTCTTGCTCGATTAAAATTATATGGATATTCTCCAAATATAAGAGTGGAGCTTGTTGCCATCTCCATAAAAAGTTGGCGTTGAGGATCCGAGTGAGGTTCAACAAATGTGATAATAGTTAATTCATAAACTTTATTTTGGTCAAAAATATTTTTATTTAAAACTAAGGGAAATCTCATTTCGTAATTTGAATCTAAATAAAATTCAAGTGAATAGATATATTCATCCGAATCTTTGAATCGAAAAGATATCGGTTCATAATTTATTAAAATCTGAATCATAAATTCTCTTCGTTCACGTTCGTGATTTTCGATAAAATAAACAATTGTTGGATTTTCAGCAGACTTTATATATGTGGTACTGAACCAACCGGGGTGAAGCCAATCGGAATGAGAATGGTATTTAGTCAGGTTATCATAAAATTTCAAAGTCTCAGAGTCAACCCAATTATACGAAGTTATTCCAGCAGCGATTCCGCTTGAGAACACTGGACTATCATCTAAATTTAAAATTCGGGCATAAGAAGTGGTAATGTTTGTCATAGTAAAGTGATTACGAGTATCATTTTGAGCAATGTAAATTGAAACAAATATTATAATTGAAATTATTAATATTCCCAATGAAATCAAGTTTTTTTTCATAAATAAGTCTCCTTGGCATTGTTGCAATAATTTTGGCAATATAGCCACGATTTTAATTAATCGTGGCTATATTTAAGTTATTATCTCCAACCAGTTTGAGTTCCGAGCACTCTCCAAATGTTTATTGGATCGCCTTGACGACGGTATGATCCGTATGCTCGACCGGTTCCTTGGAGTCGAGTGCAACGAGCGGTTTGAGATGTAACACTACCAGTAATATTTAAAGAACCATCTCTAGTTGTCCAACCAACAGCAGCATCACCTGCAGTAGCTCTTGCTCTTATACCTACAACACCATGGGTCGCAGTGTTGCTTATATGAACAGTTGATTGAGCACCCACATTTTGATTCGTAGATGGTCCGCCAGACATCGTTAATGTAACCGATGCATTGCTTGCGAGCACCAATGGAGCGGTTGCAACTGCGAAACCAGTCGCTATTGTTAAACATGTTACTTGAAATTTATTCGCTTTTTTGAACATATTTTTAATCCCCTTTGTTTTATATTTTTACAATTTATTAATTTTCTCCCTTATGACATGAATATATTAAACCACATTAAATTACGTAAAGCAAATGGAAAGTCCGCTTTCAGGAATAAGCGTTGAAAAATTAGAATAAACGTTAGTTTTTAAATTTACTGTTAATCGATCGATTATATATATATATATATAATATTTTTGTCGATTAAGAAGATAAAAAAGACTATTATTTTAAGAAATTTTTATACTGGATTAACGACTTAGAAAATTTTGGCATTGCTCTAATCGAAACATCTAATAAACAAATTTTATTATTAGATTTTATTTCTACTGTGTAAGCATCCTTTAAAATCTTTTGAACATAATTTAAGTTTACAACCGTTGAACGATGAATTCTAAAAAATTGGTCTGTAGGTAATTGATGTTCTAGTTCTTTTAAGCTCATTTTAGTCATTACAGCTTTATCGTTGATCAAATGTACTTCACTTTCTTTATCACAAACTCTGAAATATGAAATGTCGTTAACATCAACGAAATACTCACCTTTTAATCCATATACTTCTATTTTACTAGTTTTTCTCAATTTTTCACAAATGCTGTAAATTGCCTCAAAAAACTCGAGATGACCAATTGGTTTAATTATATATCGATGAATATCGAGTTTATATCCTTCAATTGCTCGATTCAAATTCTCTGTTATTACAACTACTTTACATTTTGGTTTCAACTTATTAATTTTTTCGATTACAAGCAATCCATCGTTATTTTTCAAATCTATTTCAATACACACTAAATCAAAAATTGTAATAGAATTTAAAAAAGTATTCGGGTTTATGTATTTATGAAATATAAAGTTTTGGCATAATTTATCTTCTATCTCAATTAAATGAAATGCATTGATAGTTCGTTCAATTTCGATTTGGCAATTATCTAGTATTGCCACATTTAATCCCTTCATTCAAAAATAGTCCTCCAGTATTTTGTTTTATCTAAAATTATTTTACTACAATAGACCGAACAAATCAATAAAAAAGACACGTATGTCACAAGTAACAGAAAATGTTACAAGTGACAATTTCAATATTGACAAAATTTATAAAAATAAATAAAATAAAAACCTTAAATTGTAAATTAAAAACAAAAGAAGGTTTTTAAATTAAAGAAATTTTTTATGGTAAAACATTTCCAGCAGCACGGTAGATTTCATACCATTCTTGTCTAGTTAATTTAACGTGAGAAGAATTTGCAATATCTTTGATTCTTGTTGGGTTCATCGTACCTATAACTACTTGCATGTTTGCAGGATGAGTTAAAATCCAAACAGTCGCAATTGCTGTTTTTGACAACCCATACTTATTGCCTATTTCTTCGAGTTTTTTATTAAGTTCTGGAAATTTTGGATTATCAACAAATATACCTTCAAAAAACCCATATTGATAAGGAGACCATGCTTGAATAGTAATATCATTCATTCGGCAATATTCTAAAATTCCGCCATCGCGATCAAGAGATTTAGCGTCACGACTCATATTCACATTGAACCCAGAATCAATCATCGGTGTATGCATAATACTAAATTGCAACTGATTAACAGTTAATTTTTGTTTAATATTTTTTTGTAAGTACATCATTTGAGCAACGTTCTGATTTGAAACTCCGAACTGTCTAACCTTGCCAGTATCCGTTAAGATATCAAAGGCGTCAGCTACCTCGAAAGGATCCATTAACGTATCTGGTCGATGAAGAGCTAAAACATCCAAATAATCCGTATCAAGTCTTTTCAAAATATTGTCCACCGACGTTAAAATATGTTCTTTCGAAAAATCAAACATTCCTTTATCTGGTCTTATCCCGCACTTGCTTTGAAGAATAATTTCCTCACGTTTAATTCCTGTCTCTTTCAATCCTTTTGCGAAAATTATTTCACTGTTTCCGCCGCCATAAATGTCGGCATGTTCGAATAAATTGATTCCATTTGAGTACGCCGACGTAATTATTTCAGAGGTTTCTTGCGTTGTTTTCCCTGCCATTCTCATGCAACCCAGAGCAATATTTGATGCGTTTATTCCATTTTTACCAAGATTAATATTTTTCAAATTCATCACCTGTTTCTTAATCTGTATACGTTTTTTCAACTCTTCTTAGTATATCACTTTTCAACGAAAACATCTACATAAATCACAAAAAAGCAATCCACAATTTAATGGATTACTCTTTTTTTTCAGGTACTGGTATCTCATGGGATAAATTAAACAAAAGTTCGGAGGTTAACGTATGAGAAAATTTTTTCAACTTATAAAATTTCATTGTTTTACCAGTCGAAGATATTTCATAATAAGAATCTAGCAACTTCGCTTCTTCTAGTTTTTTCAAATGCATATATAAAAGCGGACGGCTTATTTGCATAATTTTAGCAAGTTCACTTACATACATCGTATCTTTTGAAATTAAGCCTGCGATTTTTATTCTCATCGGATGTGATAAAGCATCAAAAATCTTAACATAATCTTCATATGAATCCATATTAATCGATTTCTTTCATCATTTGTTCAATCGATGCAAGTGACTTTTTTATTTCATTCATATCTTGTTTTAATTCATTAATTAATTCTAAGTTTACAGTAGAATCATTCATTGTTTCGATTCGACTTTGCACAGCTTTCATTTCTTGAAGCTTCAATACCTTTTTTGCTTCAATAGATGTCATACGCGTACAAGCTACAAACACCACAACCACAATTAATAAAACAATCATCCAAAAATCCATAATTAATCCTCCTAATAACAAATAATAACATATGTAAGTATTATATTACATATGTTATTATTTGTCAACTAGAAAATATTTTTTTTTTTTCGAAAAACTATTGACTTATTGTAACTCGCGTAGTATTATAGTCATATATATAACTATATGACATATAATATATCAAGGAGGTCATATAATGATATTAGGAAAATCGTTTGATGAATCAAGTCCTTTGTTTTTGCAGATTAAAGATCGGATAGAAGATTTGATTATGAACAACGGGTTAATCGAGGATGAACAAATCCCCTCAACAACCCAAATCGTTCAATTTTATAAAATAAATCACATCACAGTTTCAAAAGGTGTTAATTTGCTGGTTGATTCGGGGGTTTTATATAAAAAACGGGGAGTTGGGATTTTTGTGTCGGTAGGGGCGCGCGAGAAATTGTTAAAAAAGCGGCAAGAAAAATTTGTTGACGAATTTATTGTGCCTGTTTGTGAAGAAGCTGTGAAACTCGGCTTAACATTTGATAATATAGTGAAGATGATGGAGGATGAAATGAAATGAAAAATTTAACAATCGAGGTAAGAAATTTAGACGTTATTTATAAAAAAATATTACCTGTTAGCGAGCAAAATGTTGCGATTAAGGATATGAGCTTTGAACTTGAACCGGGAAAAGTCTATGGTTTAATCGGTCGAAATGGAGCAGGTAAAACGAGTTTATTGTCCATATTAGCAAATTTTAGATCTTCGTCAAGAGGCGAAGTTTTGATAAATGGTGAAAACTTATTCGACAATTCGAAATATTCGCAAGATATACAATTTATCTACCAAAAGGAATTCTCTACTGATTCGGGTGATACTTATCCAAAATTGATAAAGTATATTAAAAGAGAAACCGAGTTTCGACCAAATTTTGATTTAGAATACGCGCTTGAACTTGTTAAAAAATTTAATTTACCTACAAATAAAAGACCTCATCGATTATCCAAAGGTCAACAATCTGCGTTATCAGTAGTAATCGGGCTTGCTAGTAGAACGCCAGTGACAATTTTTGATGAAGCATACCTTGGAATGGATGCACCAACGCGCGATTTATTTTATAAAGAAGTTCTTGTTGATCAAGAAAGATATCCTCGCACTATTATTATGTCAACACATCTTGTTTCAGAAATGGAATACCTGTTTGACGAGGTCATTATGATCGATAAAGGTGAATTATTGATGAAAGGGGCCTATGATGAAATAATCGCGTCCGCTCTTGCGATAACCGGGCCGAGCGAGGAGGTCGACCGATTTGTAGCTGGACGCCCAAGTTTTAACACAGAGTTTTTAGGTGGATACAAGAAAGTGATGTTGCAAGCAACTTTGAGTGAAAAAGAAATTTCACAGTTGAAAAACTCGTCTCTGGAAGTATCTCAATTAAGTTTGCAGGATTTATTTATCGGATTAACGGGAGGAGTTGCCTGTGGTGAGTAATGTTGTTAAAAAAATTATGTGGTCTGATTTGACAAGAGTAATGCCTGAGATTTTGTTTAATATTATCGTGATTTCGTTTATTCCGTTTGCATTTCAATTTATTTTTGCGGTGACGGGTATGAATAACGAAGGCGAGGAATTGCGTGGGATTTTTGCGATTATCCTTGATTCAATGTTTAACGTAACGATTTTTGAATTTGGAATTATTACATTTGTTGTTTTTGTTCTTGGGATTATCGCGAGTTCACAACTTTCAAGCTATGTTCGTCGTGGAGTCTCAAGGTTGGATTATTTTGTTGCCAAAATTTTGTCAACGAGCGTTAGTGCATTGATAATTTTTCCGACCTTGTTCGTTGTGTATTTATTAACAAATGATTCAGTATCATCATCACATTTTTTCCGATTATTTACTCTTGGAGGAACGGATATCACTGGAGTAATATTTAGAATATTTGCTTTTGTATTGATGTTTTTAATCGGGTTTTTAGTTGCTACATACTGGCAACGAGTTGGATGGTTACGTGCATTATTAACTTATGGGATATTGATTACAATATCGTTGATCTTTTTCCTAGCCCCGGTCGATAACTCGGCAAACTATCTTAATCTATTTTCTGAAAACAACTTCATTATTTGGTTAACAGTTCTTCTGATTTTAAATATCTTTGCTTTTGTACTGAATTACAGCTTAATTAAAAAAATCCCAGTTGCAACAAAGTAGGAGGTAGATTATGACCTTATCTATTGTATAAAATCATTTTAAAATATATTTAGTTATTTTTGTTGCGGTTATAGCTTGGATAGGTTTGGTCGCATTGTTAAATGTGGTATTTACAACGAATATTCAACCTAATGATACGAGCCTCGACTGGACGATATATTGGATAATTTTAGGAATAACGATGGGGATTTCGTTATTTATTACGACAAGATTAAAATATTTTGTCAAAAAAGGCGTTACTCGAAATCAATATTTAAACTCATCCATCTTAAGTATCGCAGTTGGAACAAGTTTCATCTTGATTATTTTGTCTTGTATTAATTTTGCCCTACCTCGAATATTTCCAAATTTAATATTATTACCAAATCCTTTATTACCAGAAATTAATTTCATTTTGATAATAGTCCTTTATTTATACGGAGCTATAATTACATTTCTTATTACATTCGCATTAGTACTCAGTTGGATGAATCTTAATATTACAAATGTTTGGTTATCTGCCCTTTTTGGATTAGTTTTTCTAGATGATATATTAATTTCAATATTTGAGAATATTCAAAATAGTCTAGTTAATTTTAATACCATGTGGATTTTGTTTGCAATTATTGTACCTCTTGTTTTATATTGGCTCAATCTTATGTTGGTAAAATATCATAATCTGAATGTTTCTTAAAAGAATGCATGAATTTATTTCGTGTATTCTTTTTAGTAGTACCACTAAAACAGATACATCTTAAGTTTAGTGGTACTGGTACGACATTTATACTTAAATTAATAATTTTAATATATTTTGAACAAACTAAATTTGAGCTATTTTTTATCTAAAATAGTGTTTTTTGTTTCACAAATCATATAAGAAGTGATAAAATAATAGATGGGTCGAAAAAAATTAAAAGAAATTTTTTGTTGACATTAACCTTACGATATGGTTTAAAATGGAAATTACAATAAATGGAAAGAAGGATAAAAAATGCTTAAAATATTTAAAAATCTGCAAAAAAAGTACTACCCTTATTTATTAATCGGGATTACTTTTATCTCACTTACGGTTTGGCTTGAACTTCGAATTCCGGGTTATATGCGTGAAATAACAATCTTGGTGCAAACTCCAGGGACCGCGGTTGGCGAAATTTGGCGTCAAGGATTTATGATGCTCGGTACTGCAATTCTTGCAATGTTATCATCGCTACTCGTTGGATATTGTTCCGGTCGTCTTGCAGCAGGATTTGGTCGAGATTTACGTGTAAAAGTCTTTGGAAAAGTGCTTAATTTTGGTGCTGCTGAGGTTAATCAATTCTCAGTACCGTCATTAATTACAAGGGGTACACGCGACATTGCTACCATTGAACAATTCGTGGTGATGGGTTTCATCATGCTAGTTCGTGCTCCGATAATGGCTGTTTGGGCAACAACTCGCATTTTTGATCAAGGATTAGAATGGGCAATTGCTACAATGATTGCTGTAGGAGTATTAATTGTAACAATTATTTTACTAATTATTTTTGCTTTACCTAAATTTAAAATAATTCCGAAATTAACGGACAGGTTAAATCAAGTAGCTCGCGAACATTTATCGGGAATTCGTGTAGTAAAAGCATACAATGCTAAAGAATATGAAGCTGAAAAATTTGATGTAGCAAATCAGGAATTTATGAAAAATGATCGCTTTGCTCAGCGAATGATGTCGGTTCTTTGGCCAGTGGTCGGAGTAATAATGCAAGGTTTACCTCTTGCGATCTATTTAATTGGTGCAAATATAATTGGAAATGCAATGAACTCTGTGGAGTTGACAAATCCAGAGTCTTTCATTTATTTAGAAGAAGCGGGAACACTTTTTGCAAGTATGATTGTATTTGCACAATATGCTGTTCAAGTTGTAATGGCATTCTTAATGATGTCGATGATGCTTGTATTTTTACCACAAACCATGGTTGCTGCAAAACGAATTAATGAAGTTCTTGATAAAAAATCTTCGATAAATTATCCTGAAAATGATACAAACGGCGTTAAAACAAATGTTGCGATTGCATTTAAAAATGTTGCCTTTAAATATCCAGAAGCAGAAGAATGTGTTTTAGAAGATATTAATTTTGAAATTTGTAAAGGGGAAACTGCAGCATTTATTGGTGCTACAGGTTCAGGAAAGTCCACTTTATTAAAATTGATTACGCGTTCTTATGATGTAACAAAGGGGCAACTATTAATTGATGGTAAAAATGTCAAAGATTATAGTGAAGCAACTTTGGTGAAAAAAATCGGTTATACATTGCAAAAAGCAACTCTTTTATCAGGAAGCATCGCTTCCAATATCGCATTTGGTGTTAAAAAAATCGAACCAGTGCAAGAAGAAATTAAAACAGCATCAGAACTTGCACAAGCAGAAGAGTTTATTTCAAAACTTGAAGATGGTTATGATTCGGTTATTACGCAAGGTGCTACAAATGTTTCTGGGGGTCAGCGTCAACGATTATCTATTGCGAGGACATTGTTTAGAAATTCTAATATTTTAATTTTTGATGATTCATTTTCTGCTCTCGATTATAAAACTGATAGGTTACTACGCCAAGCGTTAAAAACTGCTCGTCAAGGTGTTACAAAGTTAATTGTGGCGCAACGTGTTTCTACGATTAAAGATGCTGATAAAATTATCGTTTTAGATGAAGGTCGAATTGTTGGTGTAGGAAAACATCATGATTTACTTGAGACATGTCATGTTTATAAAGAGATTGCGTTGTCACAGTTAACAAAGGAGGAACTTGCAAATGGCTAACGAAGAAAATCACCAACCAGAATTTGAACTTGGTGCTTTGGATACCAAGATGGCGGGTGCCAATATAAAAAAATTAGTTGCGTTTATGAAACCTTATATGGGTTGGATAATTCTTGTTACGATTTTAACTTTTGCATCAAGTATTGTTTCGGTATGGGCGCCAAGGTTAATGGGAGATATAGTTGATTATATTGCCGCTCCTTTTACTTCATTAATGGAAACAGGTCAATTTTCATCAATGGATACTGATGCGATTTGGTCGATTGCTAAAATTTTGATAATATTGTATGCCGGGGTTTTTGTTTTTGATTTTATTGCGCGTTTTACAATGACTGACCTTGCCCAAATTCTAAGTCGCAGATTAAGACATGATATGAGCGCAAAAGTCGATAAAGTGCCACTTGCGTATTTTGATTCAGAAGAAACCGGAAACACATTAAGTAGAATTGTAAATGATGTTGGAACACTTCACCGCACTATTAATGAAGCATTTATTGCGGTAGTATCTGGTGTCATAATGCTCTTAACAACTTTAATTATAATGTTTACGGTTAACTGGATTATGGCTTTAACCGCACTTCTTGCTGGTATTTTAGGATTTGCTTTTATGGGTATCACCGGAGGACTCGCTGCAAAATATTTTAAGGCATCAGCTGATGAAACAGGTAAACTAACAGGTCATATTGAAGAAGTTTTTGGCGCTCATGAAGTAGTAAAAACAAACGGTGCATCCCAATATGTAACAGATCAGATGATAGAAATTAATGACCGTTTATATACAGCCTCATTTAAAGGCTCGTTTGCTATGAGTATATTATCAGGCGGTATGGGATTTATGATGAATCTCTCGTTCGTATTTGTCTCTGTTGTCGGAGCCGTTTTAACGTTTAATGATATCATCACATTTGGAGTTATTATTGAATTTACAATGTATGTTGCATTATTTAACCAGTCTCTTGGAATGCTTGGTGAACAAGGGATGACAATGCAGATGGGTGTTGCGGCGAGTAATCGTATTTTTGAATTTTTGGACGCTCGGGAGATGGATAATGAGGATGCGAAACCAAAGCGCGATGAAGTTGTTAAAGGCCAAGTGTTATTTGATGATGTTAAATTTTCTTACAATCCAGAAAAACCAATTATCAAAAATTTCTCTGCGGCTGTTGGGGCTGGAAGGAAGGTTGCAATAGTCGGGCCTACGGGTGCTGGAAAAACGACCATTGTGAATTTGCTTATGCGTTTTTACGAATTGGACGGTGGTTGCATCATGGTTGACGGTGTTGACATAGCGACCATGAAACGTGAAGATGTCTATGATTTATTTACAATGGTATTACAAGATACCTGGATTTTTGAAGGTTCTGTTTATGATAATATTGTTTATAATAAAAAAGGCGTATCTTATGAAGAAGTAATCAAGGTATGTAAAGAGGTAGGTATTCATCATTATTTTAAATCTCTACCAAATAGATACGATACCATCCTCACAGATAAAGTTACTTTATCAACAGGACAACGACAACTTCTTACGATTGCGCGTGCCATGATTAATGATGCTCCTCTTCTTATTTTAGATGAAGCGACATCTTCTGTTGATACAAGAACTGAGGTGCTTATCCAAGAAGCTATGGATAAGTTGATGAAGGGTCACACTTCGTTTGTTATTGCTCACCGATTATCGACGATTAAAAATGCTGATATGATTCTTGTTATGAATGAGGGTGACATTGTAGAAATTGGAACGCATAATGAATTACTTGAGGCTGACGGATTCTATGCCGGTCTTTATAATTCACAATTTGATTTTGGCGCAGAAGTTGAGAGTGCATAAGAAAATATAACATTGAATCAAATTCTCGTTTTTCGTGAACGAAAATTTGATTTTTTTTTCTTTTTGCGAATTAGTCAAAAAAGTCGAAAATTATCGATTATGTTTCCCATGAATAATAATCGACAAAGATAACGGTAAATTTATCAAAACAGTACTCTTTTTGTCGAGAGCACATTCATCTCACTAGCGAAAAATGTCAATCGTTAATAATTGTGAAAAAATAAACTTTTCTTCTTGACAAAGGACAATATTGTGTGGTAAACTCCTACTAAGTATGTGAAATAATTCGCATAAAAACATGAAAGGTTGGGAAAACCATGCAAAAGTTTAAAAAATTATTTTTATTTATTTTGATTTTTGGATTAGTATGCTTTATGACAGCTTGTGATACTGCTGAAGATGATCCAGTACTCGAACATATTGAAGGTGAATATAACGAAGATGCTCCAATTGTTGTAACGGCAACAGCAGAAGCATATGGAGGACCTTTAACGGTAGAAATTACTGTTATATCAGGTGAGATTCATTCAATTTCTGTTACTGACCATAATGAAACAAGTGGATTTTATCAATCTGCTTTTGAAGCTATAATTCCACCAATTTTATATGGAAGTCTTGATGTAGATGCTGTATCTGGTGCGACACTTACTAGTAATGCATTAATTGAAGCTATTACCGCAGCTTTAATCGAGGCTGGTATTGATGTGGATGCAATGCGACGAGTAGCAAATCCATTTGGCGAGGCAGATCTTACAGCTATTTACAAAAATACTGAAGTAGTTGTAATCGGATCAGGTGGAGCTGGCATGAGTGTTGCGATGGAGCTTCAACAAGAAGGAATTGAGGTTATTGTACTCGAACAAATGTCATTTACCGGTGGTAATACTCGAGTTGCAGGAAGTGCGCTTAACTCGATAAATCCAGATTTACAACGCTATACGGAGATGGGATCTACAGAAATGGAATTCCTATTATATTTATTAAGTCTTGACCCAGTTGATGATTATATGTCTAGATGGTTAGAAAATGTTGAAGAAGAATTTGAAGCATACCTAGAAGCTGGATATACACATTTGTTTGATTCAATATACTTACATATGATACAAACATATTATGGTGGAGATTTCCTTGCAAACCCGGCTTTAATCGAGTCTTTTATTAGAGAATCACTCGATACTGTAAATCTACTTAACGATTTAGGAGTTGATTGGGACCCTAATATTCGCTCTGCAGTAGGTTCTACGTGGATTCGTAGTCATCGTCCAACAGGTAACTTTGGTGGTGCTGGAAACGACTTTATCCAACCGTTAATTGATATTTATTTAGAACTCGGTGGAATACTCTTAACTGAACATCGTGCAATGGAATTAATAGTTGAAAATGATGCAGTAGTTGGAGTCACGGGTGAAACCTCAGCTGGAGCTCCATTTACAATACATGCTGATTCAGTAGTTATTGCTACAGGAGGATTCGGTTACAATGTCGAAATGAGAGAATATTTTAATGAATTTTGGCCGACACTTGCTGCACACATTCCAACATCAAACTTACCAGTTTCTACAGGAGAAGGAATTATGATGGCAAGGGATGCAGGAGCGAACTTAATAGATATGGAGTGGATTCAATTACTACCTGGTATTAATGGATTTGGAGCTGGTGGAGATATAATGAACGCGATGTTCTTTAATACAGACGGAGAACGATTTGTTCGAGAAGATGGACGTAGAGATGACTTAGCTTACGCAGTATTATCACAACCTGGAGGATTTGCATTCGCTATTTCTGATGGAGCATTTATCGATGATGTATTAGGCGGTGAAATTAGAGCAACTTTTACAGGAGAAATAAATTCATGGGGAGCTGCAAGATTTATGGCAGAAACTTTAGAAGAACTCGCAGAAATTCTAGAAGTTCCATATGAAAACCTAGTTGAATCATTAGCGGAATTTAACGAAATAGTGGCAGGTGAAAAAGCATGTCCATTTGGTCGACAACTATTCGAGCTTCCAATCGGATTACAAGCGCCATTCTTCGTCCTCCGCGGCGTTCCAGTTGTACATTATACTATGGGTGGAATCGAAGTAAATACATCGTTTCAAGCTCTAAATCCACAAGGAGAAATCATCGAAGGTTTATTTGCTGTTGGTGAAGCTATAGGAGGAGTTCATGGAACAAACCGTTTAGGAGGAAACGCGATTACAGAAGTTTTAACTCATGGACGAATTCTTGGTCAAAACCTCAGCGGAACAAGATAATTTATGCCGTGAAGAGTTTTATTTAAAATAATCTACTCATTTTAATCTCGGATTTTCACAAACTTGTGTTTCTATAACGACTTGGTGGATACACCAATCTAAAAAAATAATCACAATCAATTCAGGATTTTATCGAACAAAAAAGGAGCGAGTCCAACAAGGATTTCGCTCTTTTCATGTTAATTATGGTATAATTTATCATCTTGATATTGCGGTTCAGACGTGAGCTTAACCTTCAATTTTCTAAATATTTTTTTATCTATTTCTGACAAAATGACTGTACTATGTGCCTCGCAACCTTCAAGTTTAGGTAGTTGTTCCATTGCAAGATGGGATAATGGATTTGTTGTCGCAGACATTGCTAGAGCAATTAAGACTTCATCAGTATGCAATCTCGGATTTATATTAT
>JGI24703J35330_11748652_pt1 | contig 23565 bp, 27 predicted proteins | sample TergutNt197P1_FD_35330 | JGI IMG/M metagenome (IMG submission 35330)
GTCGGCGAGTGTCACTCGCCGACTCTTTTTTTTTGTCGAGGAAACGGCTTCCGGCTTCGAGGGAACGCGTCGCCGCCGACACATGTCCCCGGTGCCCACTGCGCGCTTGGCGCGCTTTTCCTTGAATTTATTGCTGATGAAGGTTAAGATTTTAAAAAACCGGAAAAACGGAGGATGAGAAATGGATATTTTCAAAGTTTTCGAAAAAAGATACTCGCACAAAGAGGGATTTTTGCCGGACGCTGTGTCGCTTGAGGATTTAAAGCGCATCGCCGAGGCGGGCATTTCCGCGCCAAGCGGCGTAAATCGCCAAAGCGTTCGCCTCGTTATTTTGCCGAATCGCGACGCAATCGCGCCCGTTTGCGCCATCGCGCCGACAATCGGCCTTGAAACCGCACCCGCCGCAATCGCTGTTTTGACCGATAAAACGGTCACGCCGTCGGGCGAAATGAACTTCGAAAAAGAAGATTACTCCGCTGCTGTCGAAAATATGCTTCTTGCCGCAACCGCGCTTGGATATGTTTCCCTTTGGCTTGACAGTCCGTACTTCGACGCAAAAAAAGAAGCCGCCGCACGAGCCGTGCTTGACGCCCCCGAAACGATGCGCCTGTGGGCTGTGCTTCCTATTGGAAAACCGGACGGCGCGGGTTCGCGCAGAGAAAAATTGCCGTTCGACGCGCGGGTTTCAGTGGACAAATTTCACCTCAATCGGCTATAATTCGAGCGTGAGGGGGTTTTATTATGAGTTTTCGCGTAGGACATGGTTACGATGTGCATCGGCTTGAGGCAGGCAGGCGGCTTGTTTTGGGCGGTGTGGAAATTCCGCACGAAAAGGGACTTTTGGGACATTCCGACGCCGATGTTCTCGTCCATGCCATTATGGACGCGCTTTTGGGTGCGGGAGGGCTTGGCGATATAGGCATGTCGTTTCCCGACACACACCCGACATACGAGGATATTTCCAGTCTGCGCCTGTTGTGGCAAGTTGGGCAAATGCTTGTTAAAGCGGGCTGGTGGGTTGAAAATGTTGACGCAACGGTTATTGCGCAAAAACCGCGACTGACCGCCGTTCGAGAGGAAATGCGCGGAAATGTCGCAACCGCAATCGGCATACCCTTATCGTGCGTGAACATAAAATTTACAACCGAAGAAGGCCTTGGTTTCACGGGCAAAAACAAAGGAATCGCCGCGCAAGCGGTTTGCCTTATATCAAGGAAATCTTTTTTGCCCGACGGCAAAAAAACGTGAGCAAAAGCGCGTTTGGGGCATCGCGACTTTTTGCTCACTGATGTAGAAGGAGCGAAGAATGAAAATTTATAACACAATGACTCGCAAAAAAGAAACGCTTGAGCCGCTTGAGCCGAATAAAATCAAAATGTACACCTGCGGGCAAACTGTTTATAACGATATTCATATGGGGAACGCGCGGTTTTACGTCGTATTTGATGCAATACGGCGTTATTTGGTTTGGCGTGGTTTTGACGTGAACTTCGTGCAAAATTTTACCGACATCGACGATAAAATTATCGCAAAAGCAAATGAAGAAAACTGTGATTGCAATGAAATCGCGGAGCGTTATATCGCGCGGACGAAGGAAGATTTGGCAGAACTTGGCTGTGAACCCGCGACGAAAAATCCGCTTGCAACCGAGGAAATTCCGGCGATTATCACGCTGATTGAAGAGCTTATTGAAAAGGGCTTCGCGTACGAAAACGGCGGCACGGTTTATTACGATGTGGCAAAATTTTTGTCGTACGGCAAGCTGTCGGGCAAAAAAATTGATGACCTTGAAGCAGGGGCGCGGGTCGAAGTCGAGGCGGGTAAGCGTAATCCGATGGATTTTGTACTGTGGAAACCCGCGAAACCGGACGAGCCGAAATGGGCAAGCCCGTGGGGCGACGGGCGGCCGGGCTGGCACATCGAGTGCAGCGCGATGATACGCGAGCATTTGGGCGATAAAATCGACATACACGGCGGCGCGGAGGATTTAATTTTCCCGCACCATGAAAACGAAATCGCGCAAACCGAAGCCGTAACGGGTTGCGATTTGGCGAAATATTGGATGCACTGCGGCATATTAACAACCGACCACAAAAAGATGTCCAAATCACGCGGAAATTTTTTTACCTATCGCGAAATGAAAGAAAAATTTTCGCCCGATGTAATGCGCTTTTATTTTTTAAGCGGACATTATCGTATGCCGATGGAGTTTAATGATGAGGTACTCAGGGCGGCGGAGGCGGGACTTGGGCGGATTAAGACGTGTTATGAAAATTTGATTTTTGCGGAAAACGAAGCCGCCGAAGCGGGGATTTTTAAGACTAACGAGGCAGAGTTAAATGAGGAAGCTCGAAACTTTGAAAAATTATTTGTTGTTGCAATGAATGACGATTTTAATACGGCAGACGCGATTACTGCGATTTTTGAGTTTGTGAAATTTGTCAATACCAAAGTGCTTGTCTTGGAAAGCACGACCAAGGATTTTATTTTTGCGCTGAAACACAGTCTTAGTGCGCTCTGTGAAATTTTAGGAGTCAACTTGGCGTCATTTAATTCGGAAGTCAGCACAATGAGCGCGTTAGATATTGAGTCGTTGCTATCCGCTCGGCAAGAAGCGAGAAAAAACAAAAACTTCGCCGAATCCGACCGAATCCGCGACGAACTTGCATCCATGGGCATAACAATAGAAGACACCCCCTCCGGCGTGCGTTGGAGAAAAAATTAAAATCGAAGCAGGAAAAAATATGCCAACAACAAAAAAAAACCCTGATGACAGGGGGCAAGAAGACGCGTCTGTTTGCGGAGGCACACCCCCGGCGAAGCCGGGTGCCGCGCCGGCGGCAGACCGCCCGACCGGCGCGCTCTGCGCGCGAGAGGGATTGGGGACCGCCCGTCCGCCAAAAGGCGGGCTGCTCGCCCATGCAACCGGGACAGCCCCCCCAATGTCTTCACCTCGCACAACAGCAGAACTCGCCTATCTCGGCGATGCGGTTTTTGAATTGCTGGTCCGGGAAAAGTTGTTGTGCGACGGCGTGCCGTTTCGTAAAATTACGCGGCGCGCGAAGGACTTTGTTTCCGCGCCTGCGCAGGCGGCTATGTATCATAAGGTTTTTGACAGGCTGACCGACGAGGAACGGGCGATTGCGAAACGGGGGCGCAATTTGCACAGTACGTCTCGTGCAAAAAACGCCGCCGTTTCGGAATATCGCCATGCAACGGGGCTTGAGGCCGTGTTTGGATTTTTGCATAATAAAGGGGATGCTGCACGGCTTGCGGAGATTTTTGAGATGTGTGTGAGTGAGTAGTGTCGGTCGAAATCCGGCGCATTCCGCCGGACTTCGACCGCGTGCGGATTCTACATAGTTACAAATGTTAGCGTGACGTACGCGGTTGGCGACGCGCCGCGCGAGAAGACCACGCCAACGCCCAAATGCGTGTGGTGCAACATATTTGCGTCGTGACCGATTGGCTCTATCCAGCTTTGGATAACCTCCTCCGGCAAGCTGTGGCCGCGCGAAATGTTTTCGCCGTATTCGGTCGGGATTATTCCTGCGCGTAAAAGCCTTTCCTCGGTGGTCGTATGGTCGGAGCCGAAGTGGCTCAGGAAATCATTGTCACGCATGTCCTCGCTGTGACGCCATGATACTTCGGAAATTTGGTTGTCGAGGATAATCGGCGGAATTCCGTGTTGTGACCGCTCAAGGTTTATCAGCTCGAATATGCGTTGCGCAAATTCCCCGGTTGTAAGCGGGGCGGGGGCGGGAGTCGGTTCCGGTGAAGGTTCGGGAGATGGTGACGGCTCGGGAGATGGTTCGGGAGATGGTTCCGGCGTTGGCTCGGGTGAAGGTTCCGGGGTCGGCTCGGGTGAAGATTCCGGTTGCGGCGTGGGCAACGGAGCCTGCGCCTGCGCGGATTCGACGACAACCGTTTGCGTGGGAGCGTCCCAAGCAACGGAAACGCCGACGCTTTCCAGCGGAAATCTTATCGGAATAAGCGTTCTGTCGTTAATAATTTGTGCGGGAACGTCCAGTTCGTAAATTCTGTTATTTGTTGTGAAAGTGGGGCTACCGAGCGGAATTCGAACGGTGTGGTCCTCGCTTGTCATAATAACGGTTCGCGTGATTTCGTCCCAGTCAACGCTAAAGCCCAGTGCCTCAAAAACGCCGCGAACGGGGACAAGCGTCCTGCCGTCAATGATTACGGGGTCTTGGTTTTGGAAGGAAACCGTGGTGCCGTCAACAGTGACGGAAATTATCCTGTCCGGCGCGGCAAACGCTGCGATTGCGAAAAATAAGACCGCCGGAATTAAAAATGCTGTGGTTCTAATTATATTTTTCATGATTGACCTCCAATGTTTATAGTTTTTCCACAATAACACAGATGTATGTGCATTGTCCAAACTTTAGAGACTGTTTAATATCATCGATTTGAAAAATTCACCGCCGTCCGCGCTTCCGATGTGTACGGGAACGCCCAGTGCGTCTGCAAGTTCCGCTCGCGTTACGCCGTCAAGCATGGTTTCGGTCGCTTGGCGAAAGGCATTTTGCGGGAGAAAAAGGGCGTGGGCTGTGATGTTTCCTTTTAATTGCGCGATAATATCCGTGCCTGTTAAAAGGCCGCTTACGGTGATATTTTCGCCGAAGAAGTTGTTTTTTACGGCGTGGATTGTGATTTTTGTGCCGGGGTTTGCCGATTCGAATGTGTCCGCAAGGCGGCGCATGAATTTTTCGGCGGCTTGCCCTGTTATTATGCCGATTTTTTGCGCGCACTGAGCACCGGAGGCACATGTCCGACTCGACACATGCTCTCGAAGCCGAAAATTAAATTCTCGCTCAAAAATCCGCAACATCCCCACGCCGTTGTCGAGCTGGGGAAAGTCCTCGTAATCCTCGTACAGGGGAAGCTCCTCGCCCGACAAAACGTACCATTCGTCGGAGGCGAATACAAAGTTTGTGCCTGTTTCCGCGCGGCAGATTTTTTGCGCGGCGCGGACGGTTTCGAGGATTTTTTTCGCTTCGAATGCGGTGAATTGTTCCAGCGGAAAAAGCCCTTCGCGGTGCCGAGTTATCCCGGCGGGGACTATTGCAAGGCTTTCCGCGCCGCGCACGCGACGAAGCGCGGAAATCGTTTCGTCTAAATATTTTCCGTCGTTTACGCCCTTGCAAATTACGGCCTGGAAATGCATTTTGATGCCCGCGTCACCGAAAATTTGCAGCGTTTTAAACAGATTTTCGGCGGCACGAGAGCCGCAACCCATCATTTTTTTGCGCAGGTCTGTGTCGGCGGCATGGACGGAAATTTTCAGCGGGGAAAGGTGATAACCCGCGATTCGGCGAATTTCCGCGTCGGAAAGATTCGTAAGTGTTACATAGTTTCCGTGCAAAAACGAAAGCCGCACATCGTCGTCCTTGATGTAAAGTGAATCGCGCAGGTCGGGCGGTTGTTGGTCGATAAAACAAAAAATGCACTTGTTCACACAGCGACGCGTTTCGTCCATTAGGGGACGCGCGAAAACCATGCCCAAATCCTCGTCCCCATCCTTTTCAATTTCAATTTCCCAAATCTCACCACAATGGGGGGGACTCCCCCAATCCTCCTCGCCGGGCGGGGCAAAGTCGGGCTCCGCTCCGGTGGCGTTGACGCCGCAGCTCGCCTTTTCGATTTCCAAAAGAAGCTCCTCGCTTTGCACGGCGAACCGATAATCCAAGACGTCGCGAATTTTCTCCCCGTTAATGGAAATCAAAAAATCTCCGGGTTCGATTCCGGTTTCAAAGGCGATGCTTTCGGGCAAAATTTCGGCGATTTTGTGCTTCATTCTGCCGTATCCGTCACGTTTGCCGCCGCTTCCGCCGCCTGTCTTGCTTTTTCGGTGTGTATTGCCAAAAATCTTTCGAGATTTTCGAGCTCTTCCTTATTTAAGTACCGCCATTTGCCGACCCGCAAATTTCCAAGCCGAATCGCTCCGATTGACACGCGTTTCAGCGAAATTACGGGATGACCGACTGCGTCGCACATTCGGCGGACCTGACGTTTGCGCCCTTCGTGGATTTTTATGCGAATGGAGGATGTTGCGCGACCTTTTTTTTCTTCGGGAGAATTAGGGCGTTCGAGACGAAAACTTTGCATTTTATCGCGGGGGATGCGGTGCCGCCCGTCAACCTCGGCGGGCGCGGTTAAGCGGCCGTTTAATTTCACTCCGATGCGCAATCGGCGCAACGCTTTGTCCGACGTATGCCCCTCCACGATGGCGATGTACGTTTTTACGATTTCAAACGACGGATGCATAAGTGAATTTGCCCACTCTCCGTCGTTTGTCAAAAAAATCATGCCCGAGGTGTCCAAATCCAGCCGCCCAACGGGAAACAGCCGCACAACGCGCAACGCCATATCGAAAAGTTGCGGCGCGTAATCCATGACTGTCGGCCTCCCGTGCGGGTCGGAAACGGTTGTAAGAACGCCCGCGGGCTTGTTCAGCATAATGTAATATTTTTTTTCTTCCTTAATTTTTTTTCCGTCAACAAGAATTTCCGCGTCTTCGTCGACCTTCGCGCCTCGGTCGCTGACGACTTCGCCGTTTACGACGACGCGCCCCTCCGCGATAATGTCCTCGCATTTTCTTCGCGACGCAACGCCCGCCTGCGCCATCAGTTTTTGCAACCTGACTTCCTTGTCTTCCCTGACTTCCTTGTCTTCCATTGTTTCGCCCGCTTTCTTTTGGTATTCTGATAAAAAACTAACAGACGGAGGTATCTTTTATGACATTAGAAATCATAAAAACACGCAGAAGTATCAGAAAATTCAAGCCTGCGCCGATTGCCGAAGAAAAAATCCGCGCAATGCTTGAGGCGGCGATGCTTGCGCCGTCGGCGTGTAACACGCGGCCGTGGCGGTTTATCGCAATAACGTCGCGCGAAATGCTCGACAAACTCGCAAGTGTTCATCCCTACGCAAAAATGCTGCAAACCGCGCCGCTGTGTATCGCAATCGTCGCGTTGCCGAAAACACAAATCCGCGACGACGGCTTGCCCGAGGGATTTTTCCCGCAAGATTGCGGCGCGGCAACGCAAAATATTTTGTTGCAAGCCGAAGCAATGGGCCTCGGAACATGTTGGTGCGGCGTTTACCCCAAAGAAGCTACACAAAAAGCCGTAACTGACGCACTTAAAGTTCCCGACGATGAAATTCCGTTTTGCTTAATAGCCGTCGGCGAAAGGGAGGAAAGCCCGGATTCTCGTGGAAAATACGAGGAAGAACGGGTCACTCGCATTTAAAATTTCGAACACGGCTCGGACAGAGTCGGCGAGTGACACTCGCCGACTCTTTTTGCAAGCCGCGCGTTTCGCCGCAAAATTTCCGTGCCGCGCCAAAGCATTCCGGTGCGTCCGTATTTTTTTTCAAACTCCTCGTCGCTCATTTTAAGCCATTCCGCCAAGTCAACGCAAGCGGACGCACGAGGCATATGTGCGTTAAACGGACAAACGTCCTGACAAATATCACAGCCGAAAAGTTGCCCGTGAAGCATTTTTTCCTCGTCGGGCGAAAGCTCGTCCTTTTGCGTAAGATACGAAATGCAACGCTCCACGCGCAAATTTTTTTCTCCCAATGCGCCGTTCGGGCAGGATTTTATACATAGATTGCAATCGTCCGGGCAGGCGAAGTTCTCGGGGGAAATTTTTTTTGAAAAAAAAGTTCCTCCACCTGCCCTACCCTCTTCAAAAAAACTTACATTTAGTGAGGTTAGTACACATCCTATGTTGAAGCGGGAACCGAACTTTTTTGAAATCAACAGGCCGTTTCGCCCGAAAAATCCCAGCCCCGCGCGGTGCGCCAATGCGCGCTCGTCAAGGCCGGGCGAATCGACAAGAATTTTATACTCAAACGCACCATGCGTTTTTTCTAATTCCCCCACCAACTCCCCCAAAATTTTTTTCACCCGCACATGATAATCCTCCCCCGCCCCCAAAGAGGAAAGCTGAGCCACAAATCGCCCACCACCCAATGACGGGGTCAAGGGGGCTTTGCTCCCTTGCGGGGGTTCGGGGGCTGGTCGTCCGCCTAAAGGCGGACTGCTCGCCCATGCGACCGGGGCAGAGCCCCCGAGAACTTCGCCCCCAAAAATCGGCACACCGACAACAACAATACTTTCCACGCCCGGCAAAGTCACCGAAGGATTCACACGGCGTTCCGCGTCCGCGCTTACAAACGGCACAAAGGGGCTTGCAAGCCGCGCCGAATCGGAAACTTCCAAAGGCGCGGCATCACAAACCCCCGCGAGGATGTTATGTTTTTCTGCAAAGGATTGGACGAACGTCATGTTTCAAACAATTCAAGCGGCTCGTCTACAATCGGGCAATTTTCGTAAAGGCTTATCGGGTCGAGGTCAAGACAAGTTGATTCGCTATAGGTTTTGTCGGGCGTCCACGCCAACGTATTGTTGATAACCGTACATGTTTCCGTAAAAAGATTGCCCTCGGTTAATTGCCGAAACACGCCCTTCGTAAGCGATTCAGATGCGTCGAACAAACGTATCGTGCCATCGTCAAAATAAATATAGACCTTGTAATCCGCAGTCGGAATTACCTGCAAAACATCGGGCCAATAATCCATGCTAAAACCTCCGAATTACGCCAACGGGCGGATTTCAAGCGGTTTATTGCTTTCTTTTACAAGCTCCCAATTTTGCATAAGCTCGTCTTTGTGCAATTCCGTCCACGCCAAAACCAACTTGAGCTGACGCTTGGGCAATGCGGATTTTATAACGGTCGCGTCCAAAATACTTATCACAGCCCTGTTTCCCGCATATTCCGCGTGAAAATGCGGCGGGTTGTGGTCGTCGAAGTACATATAAATTTTTATCCCGTGAAAAAGACTCACCGTTGGCATTTTTCACGCCTCCGTTTTCGGCCACTCAAACGCGAATTCCGTATAAAACTTCTGCGGCTCGCCCTTTTTCACCACGCAGGACGGGAAATTCGGCTGGTTTATGCTGTCGGGGAAAAGCTGCGTTTCCAGGCAGAAGCCGCTGTGCTTTTTGTATGTGACGCCTTTTCCGGTTACGGTGCCGTCGAGGAAGTTTCCGGTGTAAAACTGCATTCCGGGGCTGTTTGTCGAAACCGTCATGCGAATGCCGCTTTTCGGCGCGAATACGCTTGCCGCCTTGCCTTCTTCGCGCAGTACATAGTTGTGGTCGTAGCCGCCCGTGTTGTTCACGGTTCCGGCGGCTTTGATGTCGCGGCCGATTGTTTTCACTTTGCGGAAATCAAAGGGCGTGCCGACAACGCTTACGAATTCTCCGGTGGGGATTAGCGTTTCGTTTACGGCGGTTAGCTTGTCGGAAAGGATTTCCATTTCGTGTCCGTAAATGTCTTTCGCGTCGTGGCCTTCGAGGTTGAAATAGCTGTGATTCGTGAGGTTGCAAATGGTTTCCGTTTCGGTTTCGGCCTCGTAATCAATGCGCAACACGTTTTCGGCGGTCAATGTGTACGTGACCCTTGCGAAAAGATTGCCGGGATAATAACAGTCGCCGTCAGGGCTGTTATACGTAAACACAATTTGATTGTACTCAATGGACTCAATGTCCCAAATCTTTTTGTCAAAACCATTAACCCCGCCGTGCAAATGATGGACGTCGTTTTCGTTCTTCTCAAGTTTGTACTCCTTGCCGCCGAGAGTGAACTTTCCGCCGTCGATGCGGTTCGCGAATCGCCCGGCAACCACCCCGAAATACGGCTGTTTTCTCATGTAGGAAATCGTTTTATCGTGACCAAGCACAATGTCGCGCCCATTCACCTCAAGCGAGACAATCGCGCACCCAACAGGGGTTACGGTCATTTTGATGCCGTTTTCGTTCACAAGTTTGTAAGTCATTTCTTCGTCCTCCTTTATAATTTTTCCTATTTCGGCGCGGCGACGTTCCTCCGCGCGTTTTTGCTCAAATTCCTGAAGTTCAAGTATCGGGTCCTTGTCCATTTCGGGGCGATGCTTTTTGAACACCTTCATTATAAAGTACGACGCGGCCATAGCGTAAATTCCGGGTGCCAAAAGCAGCAGCGGAAGCCAAAAAAGCGAAACAAATACAATCGCAACAAGCGTAAGCGCGCATAAAAACGATGTAAGCATATGCCGATTCGCAAGAAAAAACGAAGATTTCAGCGTCTCTGTCAGGCTCATATCAAAACGCGCGGTAACGGGGAACAGAAAAGTCGTGACAAAAATGACTTCTATCAGAATAATAATTTGCGCGGGCAAAATTATACTGCCAAGCGCGCCCATTTCATCGATAACATCCGGCAAAAGCAACATGTTCCAAATAATCATAAAGATTACGCCGAAAACAATCAACCACAAAATCGTCGCACGAAAAAAGTTTGCCTTAAATGCTTGCCAAAAATCCGACGATATATAGCCCTCGCGGTTAGCCAAGCGGCGCGTTGCAACATAAAAAAGCGCGGTTGTCGACGCGCCGATTGTTAAAAAGGGTATGCTGAAAAAAATCCAAAGGAAACTCAAAATTACCATATCGGCAAGAAAACCCGCGTACTTGTTAAACGGTCCCTCAAGGCTGAAAAAATCGCGCATCGCCGCTTGCCTCCTCTATTGCGTTTTATTATACCGCAAACGGGGCATAATTTGCAAAAGACAAAATTTTTTCGAAGGGAGACAAAAATATGGTTCGCTGCAAAAAGCACAAAAAGGTGCTAAGCCTGCAAAATCACCACCGCATGGAGGCCGGCGCATGCGAAAACTGCGCATATTTTTCAAAAAAAAACTGCGGCTCGCACGGAGGCACACCGGGAGGAGTGCCTTAAATAAAAAAGCGCGCCAAGCGAACACCGAGGACATGTGTAGGAGTCGGCGCGTTCCCTCGAAGCCGGAAGCAATTTCCCGGCCCATAAAAAAGCGCGCACTGCGCGCAGTGGACACCGGGGACATGTGCCGAAGTCGGCACATTTTCTCGAAGCCGGATGCAATTTCCCGACCCGTAAAAAAAGAGTCGGCGAGTGTCACTCGCCGACTCTTTTTTGCAAAATTAAAAAAGCGCGCCAAGCGCGCAGTGAACACCGGGGACATGTGTCGAAATCGGCACATTCTCTCGAAGCCGGGAACAATTTCCCGACCCGTAAAAAAGTGCGCCAAGCGCGCAGTAAACACCGAGGGAATGTGTCGAAATCGACACATTCCCTCGAAGCCGGGAACAATTTCCCGGCTTCGAGAGAACGTGTCGCCGCCGGCACATGCCCCCGGTGCCCACTGCGCGCAGTGCGCGCTTTTTTATTCAAACATTAGGTAAAATACGCCTTAACTTTATCAAACCATCGTTTTTTGTGGTTTACATAGTCTTCGCCCATGGCGTCGTTGAAATTTTTTAAAATATCGCGCTGTTTGTCATTTAAAGCGGTTGGAACGGTTACGTTCAGTCTTACGATTAGGTCGCCGACGTTTCGCGGATTGTGGACGTTCGGGACGCCTTTTCCACGCAGAGTTACAAGCGTCCCGGGCTGTGTGCCGGGCTTTATTTTTTGCTTTTCAACGCCACCGTCCAGAAGAGGGATTGAAATTTCGTCACCGAGCGCGGCTTGTACGAAGGTGATTGGGATTTCCAGTGAAAGACGACTGCCTTCGCGCGAGAATAATTTGTGCGGCGCAACAGTGACGGTGATATACAAATCACCCGAAGGCGCGCCTTTTTCGCCCATTTCTCCCTTGCCTCCGATGCGAACGCTTTGTCCGCTGTCGATGCCTTTGGGTATGTTTACGTCGAGTTTTTTCGATGTAAGGACGCGACCTTGGCCACTGCATGTTTGGCACGGCGTTTTTATAATTTTGCCCTGCCCGCGACACGCCGAACATGTCACAACCTGCGTCATCATGCCGATAAAACTTTGCCGCGTAATCCGCTCGCTTCCGCTGCCGTTACATTTTTTACAGCTTTCGGGATAAGTGCCGGGCTTCGCGCCGCTGCCGCTGCATGTTCCGCAGGCCTCATGTGTTTGCAGTTGCACTTCCTTTGTCGCACCGAAAACGGCTTCTTCGAATTTAATATTCACGCGCATTTGAATATCCGCGCCCCGACGAGGCTTAGGTGTACGCGAACGCCCGCCGAAAATACTGTCTCCGCCGAAAAATGAGCCGAAAATATCGCCGATATCAATATCCATGCCGCCGCCATGGAAGCCCCCTCCCCCACCCTGCTCAAACGCGGCATGACCGAATTGGTCATATTTTTGCCGTTTTGACGAATCGGAAAGCACGCTGTACGCCTCGCTGATTTCTTTAAATTTCGCCTCAGCGGCGGCATCACCCGGATTCGCGTCCGGGTGATACTGCTTGGCCATTTTCCTGTACGCCTTTTTTATCTGGTCGTCTGTCGCTTCGCGCCCCACGCCCAGCTGTTCGTAGAAATCTTTTTTCATGGTTTTGCCATTCGCTGAGCGCACAAATCGCCATTAAAAATTGGTCGCTCGCGTTCCTCTCGCTGATTTTTCACACTTTTCGCCATTCGCTTCATTACTTCTCGGTAAAATCGCTGTCAATAACAGAATCGTCGTGGTTCGGGCCGTAATCGGCGGGTTCTTCGGGCGGGGTGCCTTCCGCGCCGGCGGCAGAGTAAAGTTTTTGTGAGAAATCGTTAAGGGATTTTGTGTAGGATTCGATTGCGGCTTTTAGGGTTTCGGTGTCGGATTCGTTCATTGTTTCGCCATGCATTGCAACGGAAACGGATTTTAGTTTTTCCATTTCGGCAGTGATATTTGATTTGTCCTCGTCGGAAATTTTGTCTTCCATATCGGCCAAAAGTTTTTCGGTTTGGAAAATTAGGGAATCGGCTTCGTTTTTCGCGTCGATTGCCTCTTTGCGGATTCTGTCGGCTTCGGCATATTGCTCCGCGTCTTTTACGGCGCGCTCGATGTCGTCGTCGGACAGGTTGCCGGAGGCGGTTATTGTGATTTTTTGCTCCTTGCCCGTGCCGAGGTCTTTTGCGGAAACGGAAACTATGCCGTTTGCGTCGATGTCGAACGTTACTTCGATTTGCGGTACGCCACGCATTGCGGGCGGAATTCCGTCGAGGCGGAAGCGACCGAGTTCCTTGTTATCGCGTGCAAGGGCGCGTTCGCCTTGGCAGACAACGATGTCAACTGCGGTTTGATTATTCGCCGCTGTTGAGAAAACTTGCTTTTTATTTGTAGGGATGGTCGTGTTACGCTCGATTAAGCGCGTTGCGACGCCGCCTTCCGTTTCAATTGAAAGCGAAAGCGGGGTTACGTCGAGCAGAAGAATGCTACCCGCGCCCGCGTCGCCCGCGAGTTTGCCCGCCTGAATCGACGCGCCAAGCGCGACACATTCGTCGGGGTTGATGCCTTTGAACGGCTCCTTGCCGGTGAGCTTTTTAACGGCTTCCTGCACTGCGGGGATGCGAGTCGAGCCGCCTACGAGCAGGACTTTTGTCAAGTCGGAAGGGGATAGGTCGGCATCTTTTAGTGCGGTTTGGACCGGTCCCATTGTTTTTTCGACAAGGTCATGCGTGAGTTCGTCGAATTTTGCGCGGGTCAGGTTAATGTCCATGTGCTTCGGACCGTCTTGGTTCATTGTGACGAAGGGCAGGTTGATGTTCGTTGTTATGACGGTGGAGAGTTCTTTTTTGGCTTTTTCGGCGGCCTCTTTTAGGCGTTGCATCGCCATTTTGTCTTGCGACAGGTCCATGTTTTCGAGTTTTTTGAACTCCTCGACAAGGAATTTAATTATTCGGTCGTCGAAGTCGTCGCCGCCCAATCGATTGCTTCCGCTTGTTGCCAAAACTTCGATTACGCCGTCGCCGATATCGATTATCGACACGTCGAATGTGCCGCCGCCGAGGTCGTATACCATGATTTTTTGCTCTTTTTCGTTGTCGAGCCCGTAGGAAAGCGCGGCGGCCGTCGGCTCATTGATTATCCGCTCGACTTCGAGACCGGCGATTTTGCCTGCGTCTTTTGTGGCTTGGCGTTGGCTGTCGGTGAAATACGCGGGTACGGTGATAACCGCTTTTTCGACTTTTTCGCCGAGGTACGCCTCCGCGTCGAGCTTCAATTTGCCCAGCACCATTGCGGAAATTTCCTGCGGCGAGTAGTTTTTGCCGTCGATGTCCACCTTAAAATTTGTACCCATTTGGCGTTTTATTGACATTACTGTGTTGTCGGGGTTTGTTATGGCTTGACGCTTTGCGGTTTCGCCTACGAGACGTTCAGCCGTTTTTGTAAACGCCACGATTGACGGCGTTGTGCGCATTCCTTCGCTGTTTGCGATTACTACGGGCTGGCCGCCTTCCATTACCGCTACGCATGAGTTTGTTGTTCCCAGGTCAATTCCTATTATTTTTGACATTGTTTTGTCCTCCTTTAAAAATTATTATTTGGGTTTTTATTGGGTGTGTTTCAATTTAACTCCAGTCAATTTCATCATGGCTTACTGTTTCTCCACGGCGAATTTCATCTCGCCCCAGACGTATAGCATCAATTTCATCCGGCAGGGGTTCTGATTCGGGGATAAATTTAATCAGCACTTTTTTCCTCCTAAATTATCATTACTTCGATTTTTTAATTGGGTGCGCTTCAATTACAGAAATGAAGTTGCTTACAATAAATCTTACTCACAGATATTAAGAAGATATTAAGATGCACTACGTAACTTTAATTATTGCCTCTTTTTTAAAAACGGACAGTCGGGGTTTGTGCAAAATTTATCAACAGGACAGGACTCTATTAACCCAGAGATAGACTCGCGACTATTATGGCTAAGGGTTGTTGCTTCGATGGAGCCTACGTCTCTGGTGACATCCGTGCCTGCTTTGTCACAGTAAATTGTCATTACAAGCTCACTCCTTTAAACATTTAGATAAATAAACTTGTGGAAGTCAATATTTGCGAAAAAGTCTTACTTGATGGCAACATTCATTTCTGTATTTGGAACACACCCAATTTTACAACTTTGATATTAATTGAGTTAAGTTAGGCTTCTAATTCGCGACCTGCACCATGGCGGGTCTTATTACGCGTTCCTTATGTGTGTAGCCTTTTTGCATTACTGCGGCGATTTGGTTTTCGCCAAAATTTTCGTCGGCGTTGTGGGCGACGGCGTAGTGTAGGTTTGCGTCGAAGGGGGTGCCGGGGTCGGCCGGGATTTCTTTTATGCCGAGGTCGGTAAATGCGCCTTCGAATTGACGGGCTATCATTTCGATGCCTTTGTAGAAGCTGTTTTCTTTTTCGATGTTTTCGGCGGCGGATAGGGCGCGCTCGAAATTGTCGGTTACGGGAAGGAGTTTTTCGCACGCGGCGCGGATTCCGTCGTCGTAGCGTGCCGCCATTTCCTTTGTTGTGCGCTTGCGGAAATTGTCGAATTCCGCGAGGCATCGTTGGTATTTGTCCAGGACTTCGGCGGCATCTACCAGGGGCGTGTCTAAAACTACGGCGGGTTCTTCATTTTGCAGGATTTCTTCTGCGGGCGATGTGTCTTTTTGTTTCTTTTTCATTGGTCTGTTCCTCCGGTTCGTAATCCCAGCGCGTCTATGACGTGCCGGATATTTGTGAGCACTCCCGACAATACCGATACCGCTTGCGCGTAGTCCATTCGCATGGGCCCGATTAGCGCGATGCATCCGGTGCCTTGATTGTCGATTGTGTAATTTGACTTGATTAGGCTGCAGGATTTTAGTAAATCGAGGGCGTTTTCCTCGCCTATGATGACTTGTATGCCTGCGGCTTCGGCGTACGGAGTGCCGAGGATTTCAAACAACGAGGCGCGGTCTTCGAGGGCGTGGAAGATTTTTTCGGCGGTGGCTTTGTCGGAAAATTCCGGAAACGCCAAAATATTTTTCACGCCGCTTGTGTAAACGCGAACGTCGTCTTCGGCTTGAATCATATCGGCTATTATGCCCAAAATCGGCATAAGGACATGCGCGTTTTTGCCGAATTCCGCAAGCATTTTGTCGATGAGGTCGCGGTCGATTTCGCGGATTGACAGCCCTGCGAGATGTCGGTTTAAGTGCGCCGAAAGTTTCGTGAGGGTTTCATACCCCGGCGCGGCGGGCAGGTTTACGACTTGATTTTTCACCGTTTTTGTGTCGGTGACAAGCACGAGAAGCAAAGATTTTTCATCAAGCGGAACAAGCTGGACATGCTTAATCGCGGTCTTTTTCATATGCGGCTCGCTTACGATTGCGGGGTAATTTGTAAGGCGCGACAGTGCTTTTGCGGTTTCCTGCATCATGTATTCCGCCTGAAAAATATTTTCGATTATCATGCGTTGCAGGAAAAGCGATTCGTCCGGCGCAAGCGCGCGGCTTTGCATCATGCTGTCTACATAAAATCGATAACCCTTCGCGGAGGGCACGCGCCCCGACGACGAGTGCAACTGGCTTATAAGTCCCAAATCCTCGAGGTCGCTCATTTCGTTTCTAATCGTTGCGGAACTTACACCGAGTCCGTATTTTTTTGCGATTGTGCGCGAGCCGACGGGTTCCGCCGATTCGATATAGTCGTCCACAATGGCTTGCAGGATTTTGAATTTTCTGTCGTTTAGCATAGATATTGCCTCCCTCCGCCTTGTTAGCACTCGCGAGCTTCGAGTGCTAACGGGGAAAGTATATCGTGATTTTTTCCATATGTCAAGAGTTGTTTGGAAAATTTTCACGACGGTGAAATGTAAAAGTAAGTTCCAGAGAAACTCCCGTGCGGTTTTGTGCTAAAATGCAGTCGAAGCAGATAGGAGAGGATTTAATGCGCGGTTCAATTTTGATTACAAACACGCAATCGGATTTCGGTAAAAATTTGGCGGAAGTTTTCGCGCGCGAGGGGTTTGAAGTTTTCACGCCGCATGAATTTGAAAAAATTACGAAGCTCGATTTCCTTGCCGATACAACGGATTTTCGTGACGAATCCGACGATTTTAAAAAAACGTTTCGAGCAAATGTAGTCGCGCCTATGGCGACGCTTGAAAAATTTTTGCCGCTTTTGGACGCGGGGGAAACTCGGCGGATTTTTTATGTAACGAGCGCGGAGGCGTCGATAAATGAAACGCGTGACGCCGAAAATTACGCATATAAAATGAGCAAGGCGGCTTTGCACCAGTTTTTGCAAATGGTGCGAAACCGCCTTGCGCCGGAGGGCTATACTTTGCGCATTTTCGACCCGATGCCCGGTAAAATTGATGCCGCCGTTGCCGCCGAAAGCGCGTTTTTGTACATAACGCGCCGTCGCGGAACGGAAAATGATGACCCGCTTCGCGACGACGAGGAAATTTTAATCATGCGCGACGCGGAAGGCCGCGCGCATGGGTGGTAGCGGTTGTTTTTGCAGGCTAAAAAGCCGCGTCATGAAACTCACGGATAACACGCGAAATGTTTGCAAAAGTTGTTTGCGCGCCGCCGTCGTAGTTTGTCAGGACGATTAAGATGTAGGGCGAGGGCGCGAAAACGATTGCGGCTTCGTTGAACGAGGCGGTTGCCCAGCCGTATTTTCTCGCCATCCCGTACGGGCTTTGCAAAAATCCGGGCGTTGCAAGCAGGTCTTCGCGGAAAAGCGTGTTGTATGTGTACCTGTACGGGTCCTCCGATTCGATATAATCAAGCACGGCAAGCATGAAAATCAATTTGTCTCTGACATTTGTATTTTGCGTTCTGACATTGCCGATAAAATCCGGATTCGCGCCGATTTCATCGACAAAATCGTGGTAGGAAAATTCGGCGTCCGCAGTGTGGCGAACAAGCATTCGCGCCGCGACATTGCAGCTGTGAACCATCGAATGCCGCAATAATTCGCGCGTTGTAAATTGCGTACCTGCTTCCATGTGCTGTATTCGTCCCGTTCCGCCGTGCCTGTCTGCATCGCGAAATGTGTGGACTTCTTCCATACAAATCATGCCGCGCTCCGCAAGAATGAATACATACAGAGCGTGGTTGATTTTATTTAAACTCGCGCCAAAAAACACTGCGTCCTCGTTGTAGGTGTAGATGAAGCCGGTTTCGAGATTTTTGTAAAGAAGCGCGAGGTTGCTTCCGTGCGAAGCGAGGAAATCGTCGAGGGCGTCGGTTGGGGGGGATGGAGGGGTTGGGGTTGGTTCCGGGGTTGGTTCAGGGGTGGGTTCCGGGGTTGGAGCGGGGGTTGGGGTGGGCGTTGGCGTTGGCGTGGGCGTTGCGTTTTCCGCAAAATCTTCAACAAAAACAAGAGCGGCTTCAGGCTCCGCCACTCCCAAATAGGCACTAAGCAAAAAAACAAACGTAACGATGCAAATTGCCAAAACCGTAAAAACAAAAGACGCCGCACCTTTTGACACTTTTTTTTACACTCCCGTCTACCCGCAAGTATATTCCTGCGGGGTTTTTTCGTCAAATTTTATTGAACACAGGTTCTAAAATTTATCCGGGTTGAAAAAAACGAGTCGGCGAGTGTCACTCGCCGACTCGTTTTTTTCATGCTCCGGAAACCGCTCCCGGCTTCGAGGGAATGCGTCGCCGCCAACACGTGTCCCCGGTGCCCAATGCGCGCAGTGCGCGCTTTTTCATAAAACGGTAAACCGCTCCCGGCTTCGAGGGAACGCGTCGCCGCCAACACATGTCCCCGGTGCCCAATGCGCGCTTGGCGCGCTTTTTCATGCTCCGGAAACTGCTCCCGGCTTCGAGGGAACGCGTCGCCGCCAACACATGTCCCCGGTGCCCAATGCGCGCAGTGCGCGCTTTTTCATGCTCCGGAAACTGCTTCCGGCTTCGAGGGAACGCGTCGCCACCAACACATGTCCCCGGTGCCCAATGCGCGCTTGGCGCGCCGCCCCTTGAAAGCTCGAGCGGGGTCGTGGTAGGATTGTCTGATACCAAAAGGAGGCTTCGCCGTGGACCAAAAAAAAATGCCGATTCGCGACGCGCTTGAGGAGCTTGAGGCAAATCGCGTAATTCCTTTCGATGTGCCGGGGCATAAACGCGGCAAGGGAAGCAGTAATTTGCGCGAATTTTTGGGCAAAAAATGCCTTTCGATGGACGTAAATTCCATGAAACCGCTGGACAATTTGTGTCATCCCGTTTCCGTTATAAAGGAGGCGGAAGAACTTGCGGCGGCGGCATTTGGTGCGGCGGCGGCATTTTTGCTTGTCGGCGGCACAACGAGCGCGGTGCAGGCAATGGTTTTTTATGCCGTCAAACGAGGCGAGAAGATTATTTTGCCGCGAAATGTGCATCGCTCCGTGCTTAACGCGATTGTTTTGTGCGGCGCGATTCCTGTTTACATACCCTGCAAGACCTGCGAAAAGCTCGGCATCGCGCTTGGAAGCTCGCTTGAGGAAGTCGAGCGCGCCATCAAGGAAAACCCCGACGCAAAGGCGATTTTTATTAACAACCCCACGTATTACGGGATTTGCTCCGATGTTGCGGGCATTGCGGAGCTTGCGCATTCGCACGATATGTTGCTTCTTGCCGACGAGGCGCATGGTACGCATTTTTATTTTGCTGACGGACTGCCGCGCGCGGCGATTTCCTCGGGCGGCGCGGGAAACGTTCGCTCCGCTCACTGCGCCCGTGGCGCAGATTTTTCCGCCGTCAGTATGCATAAATCCGGCGGTTCTCTCACGCAAAGCTCGTTTTTGCTGTGCGGCGCAAACGTCAACGCAAGCTACATGCGGCAAATAATAAATTTGACGCAAACAACCAGTCCGTCATACATTTTGATGTCGAGTTTAGATATTTCGCGAAGCAATCTCGCACTGCGCGGCAAAAAAATTTTCGCCGAGGTTTTGGAACTTACGGAGTACGCGCGGGTTGAAATCAACAAAATGGGCGGATATTACGCGTTTTCGGATGAAATTGTCGACGGCACGTCGGTTTACGATTTCGACAAAACGAAACTCGCCGTAAACACGCTTGGAACGGGGCTTGCGGGCATCGAAGTGTATGATATTTTGCGCGACAAGTACGACATCCAAATCGAATTCGGCGACATCGGAAACATTTTGGCATACGTTTCGATTGGCGATAATTTTAAAAATATCGAGATGCTTATCAGCGCGCTTGCGGAGGTTAAACGGCGGTTTTCGCGGGCAGAGCTTGATATAATGAAGCATGAATATCTCGCGCCGCTTGTGCGAATCGCGCCGCAGGACGCGTTTTATGCCGCAAAAAAAAGCCTGCCCATTGAGCAATGTGCAGGCAAAATTTGTGCCGAATTCGTAATGTGTTATCCGCCCGGGATACCGATTGTTGCTCCGGGCGAGGAAATTACGCGCGAAATCGTGGACTATATAATGTACGCGAAGGAAAAGGGCTGCTCGCTTACCGGACCGGAGGATATGCGGGTTGAGCGGATAAATGTACTCGAATAAAATTCAAAGAAAGGAACGCGGGCGACCAACTCCTATAAGGAGTTACACGCCTTAGCGAATGCCAAAATGCCGATTTGGAACACGCGCGGACTTAGGGGAAGCGCGTTCGAGGAGCTAATCGACCTGACAAACCGCCTGTACGAGCAAAAAAATTTGGCGGTGATACAAAAGGTGCCGACACCTATTACGCCGACGGCGGTTGATAACGCCGCGCGCAGAATTTCGGAGGCGTACTTTGAAAAAAAAAGCACGGTGGATTTTATCGGCGTGTCGCGTTTGAATGGGGTCGGACACGGCGTGGCAATTTGTTTTGACGCGAAAGAAACACGCCAACCGAGCCTGCCGCTTAGAAATATCCACGCTCATCAAATTGAATTTATGCAAAAATTCGTCACACAAGGCGGCGTGAGTTTTTTGCTTGTTAATTTTGCCGAAAAAAACGAAATTTTTTTGTTGCCTGTTGAAACTTTGTCAAAATTTCACACCGCCGCCGCACGGGGCGGGCGTAAGTCAATCCCTTACGCCACTTTTGACCCCGCTTTGCGCGTGAAAAACGAGCAGGGCTTCCCCGTGCATTATTTGGCGGTGGTTGCTAGTTTAATTTCCCTCCGATGACCTCAAGGGCGGATTCAAGTTGTACGTCCTCTCCGGGCGCAAGGCGGCCGATTCTGCGGCTTAAATCGTCGGACATTTCCACGATTATATGAGGTGTGATGCCGACTCCGTGGATGCACTCGCCATTTGGCGTGTGATATTTCTGAACCGTTAGTTTTACGGCGGTGCCGTCGGTAAGGTAGATTATATTTTGCACAACGCCCTTGCCAAAGGTCTGCTCGCCGACAATTGTGCCGATTTCCGTGTCGCGAACCGCGCCGCTTAAAATTTCCGACGCGCTTGCGCTGCGCCCGTTCACAAGAAGAACCAGCGGCAAGCCCAAATAATCTGGGCCGGAGCGATGATATTCGCGGCGATTGTGGGCGTCAATCGTGAATGTGATTATCCCCTCGGGAATCAGCCTGTCGGTTATTTCGTTTACGACGTGCAGCGAACCGCCGGGGTTATTGCGCAAATCCAAAATCAGTCCGTTCATGCCTTCGGCGTAAAGCTCGGCGAGCGCGTCGTTGAATTGGTCCGTTGTGACTTCGTCGAAACCCTCGATGCGCAGGTATCCGATGGGCTGACCGTCTTCCATATAAAGCATTTCGTGGAAAATCGTCGGGACCTCGATGCGGGCGCGGATTATTTCAACGTCAAAACGCTCGTTTTCGTATTCGCGCCAAATCGAAATCGTTACGGCGGTGCCTTCCGGTCCGGTTATCATGCCGACAACGTTTTCGCGCGAAGTTCCCGCAACATCTACGCCGTCAACCCGCACAATTCTGTCGCCCGGAAGCAAGCCCGCCGCTTCCGCAGGCGCGCCGCGAAACGTTGTTGAAATTGTTACATACGGGTCGTCGACTTCGGAAAAAATTTGTACGCCTATGCCTACAAATATCCCCGAAATCCGAGCCTGAAACGCCTCAACTGCCTCCGCGCATAAATATTGCGTATACGGGTCGTCGACCCCTTCAAGAAAGCCCCTGTACATGCTTTCAAGCATGACGTCCTTGTCGAACGGCACAATTGACAGCCTGTTAAGCAGGCTGTACATTTCCATAACTTTCGTGTTCGGGTCGATACCGTTCCACCGCGCCTGCCGCGCGTAAACCGTAAATCCCGCGACGCCAATCAACATAATTATTGCGGTCAAAAGGCTTCCGACAAACATTCCGCGAATAAAGCTCGGTTTGTGTTCAAATTTTTCCATTATTCCGTCTCCCCTCAATGATGCCGTTCATAAGCGCTTTCACACTTTTCGCCATTCGCTGAACGCACAAATTCCTGATGAAAATTCGCCGCCCGCGTTCCCTTCTTCGAATTTTCACGCTCCCCTCATATATATGTACCACGTTTGCGGAATATTATAAAGTCACAACAAGGCGCAAAGGCGGGATATTGGTATAATATGTAAAGAAGCCGCTAAACCAAAGCGGCTTCCAATTTGTGTAAATCACTGAGCGGAAACAGGTGTAACAGCTCTTTGTACTGACTTTGCGTAAGCTCTTCGGATTCTACATAGATTCGGATTTTTTCGTCGGTGCCTGCGGTTTTGAATCGGGTTTTGAGGCCCTCGAATGCCGAGTTTTCCATTTAACATGTTCCTTTCGAATTTTGAGATTTTCTCCTGTCTAATCCTTTTTTCAGCTCGTAAATTGCCATGCACAGCAGGAACACGGCAAAACCTTTGCGGAGATAGTTTGCGTCTATGTTTATGGCGATTAACGCGCCCGCGATTGTACCCGGAATTGCGCATAAAATCAGCGGGGTCAGACCTTTTTTCTCGATATTGCCTTCCTTTTTGTGGACGCGGAGGGCGATTAACGCGGTCGGAATATAATAGAGAAGGTTAATATTTTGGGCTTTTTGTTGCTCGATATCGAGAAAAATCGTTAGCGCGGGAATTAAAATCGCGCCGCCGCCGATGCCCATTCCGCTGACAATTCCCGACGCGAAGCCCACGATTATATACAAAAGCCAACTCATGCCCATGCCCCCCGAACGTGTGAAAAATCAGCGAGAGGAACGCGGGCGGCGAATTTTTGATGGCGATTTGTACGCTCAGCGAATGGCGAAACATATGCCATCATGCGAACAACATCCGGATTGCGCCTGCGGCCAAGAACAGCCCGAACAAAATGTTCAGCCACCACCCCGCGAGCTTATTTAAAATTTTTGCCCCGATTACGCCGCCGCATACGCCCCCGGCGGACACGAGAAAAATAATTTTCCAGTCCACATCAACGCCCCAAAGATAAATCCCCGCCGATATCACCGAAAGCGGCAAAATTACCGCAAGCGCAGTGGCGTGCGATTTGTGCGTTTCGAATTTAAGAAACTTTTGCATAGCGGGAACAAGCAACGTTCCGCCGCCCGCACCAAACAATCCATTCGCAAACCCGACGACCAGTCCGATTGCGTAAATCACTTTTTTTCGCATCTTTTTGCCCCAATTTTTATTTTTTTATGCTCCGGTAAATTGCATCCGGCTTCGAGAGAATGCGTCGCCGCCGACATGGGCCCCCGGTGTCCACTGCGCGCTTGGCGCGCTTTTTTTGCAAAAGAGAGTCGGCGAGTGACACTCGCCGACTCGATTTTTTCTGCCAACGGAAACGGCTTCCGGCTTCGAGGGAA